>JAEEGL013440792.1_pt1 | contig 11814 bp, 9 predicted proteins | sample 9134231 | NCBI WGS metagenome assembly JAEEGL01 (sample SAMN16246548, study PRJNA631951) | gut metagenome | biome: gut microbiome; feature: rumen; material: fiber-attached | host: Bos | place: Iran: Karaj | collected 2018-10 | reverse complement strand
TCCACGGTCATCTTGACACGAGCCTCGATTCAAGTGTGATAGTCGGGCAGCACCGGCAGGCAAAGCCATGAAATGGCTATGCTGCCGGGCTACCAGCCTATCACATTTGAAACTCATGTCAAGACGCTTTCGCGGCATAAACGCTGTATTCTGCGAGTTTTCGACCCACACCTACCGGATAAGAGCCTTATTTATATTATAACACGACCTGTCCGATATTTCAACATATTTTTTCTGTTCCGGGAAATAAACGCGGTGATAAAGCATCTCCTCCTGCTTCTCCTGACCTTACCTGCGGTATGTCCGGAAAGGAGCATCCACCTCGCATTTTTGTCAAATTTGTATATTGTTGTTGACAATATGATATAATTATGGTAAAATATGAATAAACAACGGCTGTGTCGGACTCTGCGGCGGAATACGGATTTCTGTAAAACGCGCGTCGGAGCTGCACACCGGTCAGTAAAAAACACAGAGAGGAAGGTATTAAAAAATGAGCATTACACAAGATGAAGGGATCAGAATAATATCCGGATTTACGCAGCTCACCCCTGTGGACGCGGGAGAATTCTCGCAGATAGATATACAGGGAATGATGAAGTGCAACACTTCACAGTATGATATAAACGGGCTCGGGAATCTCTCGGTCATGACTTCGGGAATGGCAGGTATGCAGATGCTGTCAGTAGTTATCACGCCGTTTGAGAAGAATATGCCGCTTCTGTCCATAGACTATATCATTAACAAGGAATATGTCAAGGCTATCGTGGAGTTCTATGATCTCGTTGCGGACAAAAATACGGCAGAATATTCCGGTGTTCTCGACGCCGTAAAAGGACTTGAGAGCAGATACAGCGGGCTCGAGGATATCATAACCGAGCGTACCTGGCACAACGATCTTATGACTGTCTCTTTACACAAAACGGGAAAAACCGCCGACGAACAGTTTGAGAAGTTGTTCTGCGATACTCTACGCTGTTATATGGAAATGGCGTCTGAGCTTCCCGTCCTCAGCGCAGACGAAAAGGCTGAAAAGCTTGCTCTTACGCTGGAATATACCGACTCCCTTATCTCAAAAGGCGGAGTTTCCACAGACGTTTTCAAGAAAGCCCTCGGTGAAGAAAAAACAAAGAAGTTTTTCGGCAAAGTATTCTTTGGTACCGAAAGCAGAAAATAATTAAATGAACTCAGCCTGTCAAAAAAGCGATCCATATTCGTTTCCGCTGCGGCAGTGGCGCGGGCGAAAGGTAACAGAAAGCAGAGACTTACGACGCGGATCGCGGGTGCCGCGTGGCACCGCCTGGGGTCCAGGGTGTCTCCCCTACAGGGGAGGTGGCACGAAGTGCCAGAGGGGCTGACCGACAGACCCGACGTCAGGCCCCTTTGGCGGGGGTCCCGGGGGTCAATGCAGGATGCATTGAAGCGTTTGCTCAGACCGCCGCATGGATGCGGCGATTAAAGGCAAACGCCAGGAGCTCCCCCATCTGAACGTCTGCTTCTCTCCGGGGGTGGAGGGGCAGAGCCCCCGCCTCTCAAGCGTAAGCGACTTCTTTGACAGACTGAGAACTGTCAGCCGGTGTACAGATCAACACGCGGCACAGCCTTTGATAAGGAGCATTTTATATCATGACAGAACCGGAAAAGATTGAAAAAGGGTCAGTCAGATTGTTTACGTCCGGGACGGATCATACCATAGTTCCGGAAGACGGATACAGCAGATTTTCATACCCTAAGCTCATAAAACTTATGAAATTTGATGTACGGCGTTATCGTATCAACGGGTTCGGGAATATGATGACTATGCGTACAAAAGGTCCGTTCGGTATGCGGCTTCTCACTATGTCATTCATGCCATTTGAGGGAAACAGCGTCCCGTATCTGCTGACAGATATAATGGAAGTGGGAAAGAAAAGGCTTATTTTTGTGGAGTATTATGACTGTACGGCCGAAAGATCCGAACAGCCCTTGCTTAAACGAGTCTGTGAAAAATATTCGGGAGTTCCCGACTACGAGGAAAAGCCCGCCTGGTATATCGGCGAGAGAACGGGATATTCCATGATAAAGTCACTTGAAGCGGACAGCAAAGTAAGTCTTTCAGAAATCGCGGCAGACAGCATAAGAGCCTATAAAAAATCGGCATTTTCCGCCGGGAAGTCCGGTGAAAACCTCGCGGGACTTATGAAATTCCGCGAAAGAATGATAAATGAAGGGAATCCGTCATCGGATATCCTGAAAAAGGTATTCGGCGAAAAGGGTGCCGCCGATTTCTTCAAAAAATGCGTAATGCCCGAAAAATGATAAGAATCTGACAATAATAACAGGACGGGAGTGTTTGTAATGATCTTGTATTTTTCAGCTACGGGAAACACAAAATATGTCGCTGAGATGCTCGCAAAAAAGCTCGGGGACGAGTCTCTGGATCTTATAAAGAGGATAAGGAGCAATGACCATTCCGTGATACGCTCGCAGAAACCTTTTGTGATCTGTACACCGATATATGTATCATATATTCCGCTTTTCCTTGAAGAATTCCTGAGGAAGCAGAAGTTTGCGGGCAACAGGAAAGTTTACTTTGTTTTCACAAGCGGCGGCGGACATTCCGGCGCTGCGGGAGCCGCGGCTGAGAATATCGTGCGCAGAAAAAAGATGCTCTATATGGGATACGTGGATGTAAAAATGCCCAACAATTATATGGCTCTTAAATTCATACCCTCTCCCTCGGACGAAAAGATCATTGATATGCTGAAAGAATCGCGTATTCAGGTTTTCAGAGCGGCACACGCTGTCGCAAGGGAGAAAAGGATCAGAGTAAGACATATAACGCAAGCCGAAAATGCGGCTACAAAAGCCCTTGCTGTTTTCTGGAAAAGGTTTATGCAGCCCTCGAAGGATTTTCACGCGACGGATAAGTGCATAGGCTGCGGAAAATGTGCTTCGGTCTGTCCTTTGAACAACATTGAGCTCAGAGACGGACGTCCTGTATGGAACGCTTCATGTGCGCACTGTATGGCGTGCATCGGAAACTGCCCGGTCGAAGCAATAGAATACGGCAGCAAAACACAGGAGAAGCCGAAATACAACATAAAGAAATACAGCGGAAAGAACGGCGCTGCTATCAGAGCCGCGTTAGAACTCAAATCGGGATTTACTTCGCTGAGGCCTGTGGATAACTTCTATCAGTCCTCTCTGTTCTTCCCGATGCCGGTCGTTCTTGTGAGTACGCTTACCGACGACGGTAAGACTACCTGCGGTCCGTATTCGCTTATTGCTCCGTTTTATGTGGCAGGCAAGGATTATTACGCCTTCATGCTCGTATGCCGCAACTCGTCAAATACCGCGCAGAACCTTATAAAGAATAAAAAGTGCGTTGTAAACTTTCTTCCCGACGACAGCGGGATCTTCAGGGAATGTGTCCGTCTGGGCTGGCCGGGCGATACTCCCGAAGAAAAGATGAAGGACTTTGCATTTCATCTTGAAGAAGGTCACCGCAAGGCAGATGATCCCCGGGGAACATATCCGAAGGTGATAACCGAAGCGGTTCAGGCTGTCGAATGTACATGGGTCGATACTCTTGACGGAGCGCAGAACGACATACCGCTTGAAGATGGTGCAGATCACTATGAGCTTGAGAAGTATCACGATTTCAACGGCATCACATCACCTTACGGAGCCCATTTTGTCCTGAAAATAGAAAAGATACTTATGAAGCCCGGATACCGCGACGCTATCGTAAACGGCGTTAAGGGAGCCGACTTCCCGCCCCTGCCGGTAGATTACGGTTACAGGGATTCGAAGAATTTCTGGTATCATAAGCATTCAAAGATGATACCCGAGCTTCTTCCGCAGAGACAGACTACAGTCTCGTCTGTGCGCTATGCCGCAGATCGGCTTCAGACAGATGTCAGGTTTACGGACGAGGCTCTCGGAAAGATCGCGAATGTTCCGCGCATCTTCCTTCCGACAGTTCTCAAAGGCTGTGTGAAGTGGGCAGAAGAGAACAATGTAAAGGTCATTGATGTGAAAGAAATGGAGATCATCAACGATAAAAGATCGAAAGAAAAATCATAATAAATTACAATGAAAGAGGGAAATAAAAGGTATGAAAGTCGTACTTGCCGGAGCTTTCGGAAATCTCGGATACGAGATACTCAAAGTGCTTATCGCAAAAGGCCATGAGGTCGTGGCTGCCGATATCAAAGAAAAAGAGAACAACGGACTTGAAGGGAAATATACATTCCGCCGTATCGATGCCCTGAAAAAGGAATCATTCAAAGGGTTATGCACCGGCGCACAGATAGTTATCACGACCATGGGTCTGACGGGCGCTTCAACAACAGTGAACAACTACGATATCGACTATAAGGGAAATATGTACCTTTATTTAGCCGCAAGAGCCGCAGGAGTACAAAAGTTTAACTACATCTCGGTCATAGCGTGCCGCGAGCCCGGAGCTGAGAAGATACCGATGCTCCACGCAAAAGCGCTCGCGGAAGAAAAGATCATGTCACAGCCTATGGATTATGTGATTTACCGCCCGACCGGATATTTCTACGACATCGCAAAGGTGTTCAAGCCTTATGTGGACGGCGGTGAGATGCGTCTTCTCAAAGGTTGTCACGGAGTAAAGGCGAATGTTGTGGATTGTCCTGATTTTGCCGAATTCATCGTAGATCACATGGAAGACAAAAATCGGATATATGAAATCGGCGGAAAAGAGACATATACCTACGAGCAGATGGCGCGTATGTGCTTTGAGGCGGCAGGAAAGCCTCTCAGGATCAAGGACAGTCCCGCATGGATGTTCGGTTTCCTCGCAAATCTCCCCAAGATCAAAAAAGCCGGAAAGCACGATATTATACTGTTTTCGAAATGGACGCTCTCACATGATCTTGTGGGAAAGGATATAGTCGGTGACAGCTCATTCGCGGATTATATCAAAGCGTATTTCGGACACTGAGCCGGATCAGGATATCTGAAAGAAAAAGACATTACCGATCACAAAAGTCGATAATGCCTTTATTTTTTGTATGACCCGCAGGCCTTTCTGTCGTTACGCAGCCTGTCAGATGCCCCTGCGCGAAACATCACGGTTTCAAGGGCAGGCGTGCCGAAGATGACACGGACGACAGGAAATAAAGAAACAAGCCCGTGAAACGCAGCAGGATCGTGGAATAAATTATCGCCCATAAAATCATTACGATTTTGGAAGTAGAACCGACACATTATTAAGGCAATACCGCACAAAGAGACGCACGCGTCTCTTTGTGCGGTATTGCCTTTATAATAAATGTACTTTTCTCTCTTCGTTGAGGATCGAAAGTACAAATTGAACCTTTGGTAACGCCTTATAAGGCATTACGAAATTCCGACCGGTTTCAGTTTTTTGTCATAATTGTTCATCGGGCGGCAGGAGGTTTTCAGAGGTGCCATTCAGTCACAGAGACGTTTATGATCTCTGCGGAACGAATATCGTAATAGTTGTCTTGCCGGGCGCGGAGTCGATCTCCACAGTCCCGTCGCATTGTTGCTTCAGTCTTTCGCAGATATTATCAAGGGCGGTATGCGACTCGCTGTTGTATGAGGGATCAAAGCCTCTTCCGTTGTCCTCCACAGTTATTCTCGATCCGTCGTCAGTTTTTTCGGTCCTGATGGAAATTTCAAGCGGCTCGGCGGCATCGGGATCCATACCGTGTTTGACTGCATTTTCAACGATCGGCTGCAATGTAAGCGGCGGCAGACGAAACTGTGTAAACGGGGTGTCGTACCGGACAACGAGCCTGTCCTCGAACTGTGCAAGCTCAACCGCAAGATACGCCCGGGTATGCTCCAATTCCTCCGAAAACGAGATAGTATCGGCTCCTGCAATAGCATTGAAGTTTTTTCGCAGATAGTTTGTAAAATTCAAAACTACTTGCTGAGCTTTTTTCGGATCCTGCTCACACAGGTAGTAGATGCTCATCATCGTGTTGTAGATGAAATGCGGCCGCATCTGAAGAACTGCGATCCTGGCACGCTGTCCGGAGATCTTCCGCTGCTGATTAAGATACTGTTCCACCTGTTCCGCCATTATGATCCCGAACATGGAAAGTGCACTGATCGAAACGGCAATAACTATCAGCAGGAATACCGTTGTAAACGCTTGTGAGATAAGAGCGATCAGCGGTGGGAACAGATAGATCAGAAACGCCAGAAAGTGTTTTCGGGTGAGCTTATGGCGCCTGCGGAACACACCGATCAGATTCACAACGATCATTGCTCCCATAGGCAGGATCAGTATCGGATACCATGGACCGCGTACAAACTGATTATCCGGCGTGAAATAGTAGATGCTTTCCGTAAATTGTGTGATGCAGAGAAGGATAAGTAATGCAGCAAGAGATGCGATCTCGGTAATAAACAGTGCACTTTTGCGCCAGTTCTCATTACAACAATGAAATATATAAACCGTCATCAACGGCATCAGAAGCGAAGGCAAAAAGGTTTCAAAAAAGGCAACGATCTGCTCTGTCAGTACAAGGCTCGGGTCCGAGAAGGCGATAAGATCGATAAAATACGCAGCGATGCTCAGCGCCAGAACCGAAAAAGAGGCGATAAAAAAGCGCCTGCTGAACTTTTTCAGTCCCGGCATTGCAGCTGCCGCCGCGAGTCCCAGTATAACAAGCAGGAGCAAGGCTCCGCCGACAAAACAGTAGGAATAGATAAGTACCTCAGACGTCATGAGTCAGCGCCTCCAAATGAAAACGGATGCCTTAAATTCCTGAGCTGCGCCTTAACGCCTTCTACCGTGATCGGCTTGACCAGAAATCCGCTCGCCCCCGTGCTCCATGCGTTGAGGGAATATTCTTCAAACGCAGTAAGAAATACCACATTTATGCGCGGATCGATATCAAGCAGCGTCCCGCACAGATCGAGACCGCTCATCCTTCCGAGTTCAATATCAACGAATGCCAGAGCGACGCTGTTTGATCTGACAAACTCAACGGCCTCTGACGGCTTGGTAAAACCGATGACCGTAGCGTTCGGCAAAGCCGTTTCAATGATCGGCAGACCTCCGGTGAGGATGATCTTACTGTCGTCGATCAGAATGACAGTAGGGGCTTCATCACTGTTGGCGGCAGCACTAAGAAGCCGGTCAACATCCACATCCAGACAATCGGCAAGTCTGTATATCATACTGGCATCGGGCAGGCGGCTGCCGTTTTCCCAATGTGCGACAGTGGAACGGGTCACAAACATCCGTTCTGCAAGTTCGCGCTGGGACATATTATTTTTCATTCTCAGTTCTTTTAAGCTTTCTGCAAAAAGTATGCTCATGTTTTACTCCATTTCCTTTTTGACTTTTATAGTATAGCACATCCGGAGTACGGAATCAAGCAATTATTCAAAGGTTTCTGCAGATATGGGGTGACAATCTGTAACCTCCCCTTGAAATAAATAAAAGATATGGTAAAATATAATAAGGGCGCCTCTAAAAACCTCTTGCCGCCCATTCGCACCGCTATAAAGCCGTCATATTGCACAAATTTCCTTTGACATACGCCGGTATGCCTGCAGGAAATTTGTACAATCTGCCGACTTTCTATCGGCACGCCTGAACGACAATGGGTTTTTAGAGGAGCCCATAAAATAACGCACTGTTGCGAACGGGAATAATCAACTCTCGCGCATTATGTGATAACCAGGAGGAATAAAAATGTATCAAAAAACAAAACGTAAAACAACGCACAGAATTCTGTGCCTGTTCCTGTCGCTGTGTATGACTATATCGTTCATAACAGTTTTGACTGTGCCGGCCGGCGCAAGCACCATCGGTACATCGATATTAGATACCGGTATTGCAGTTGTCGATAAGTATGTTCCCGGAGGAAAGTTTATTACCTCATTTTTTAAACCGTTTCTGAAAAAGCTCTTTGACGATAAGCAGCCGGATCCTACTCTTGAGGCTATCAATAAACTCCAGGAAACGATCGAAAGCCGTCTTAATGAAGTGCAAAAAGCTATTCAACAGGATATACGCAACGGGAATACCGATATCCTTAACGAAATCAAAAACGATACTTATATCAACGGCTTCGGAAATAATCTTGATGATCTTTATCAGCAGATCGAAACACTGAAGACAAATATGGCGACTACCAACGCTTCAACAGATCTTTCCGACAACGCAAAGGCAGTTGAAAACGCTTATCTGATAGGAAATAACGCCGACTGGGGAAAGGCCGGAAACATTGTATTCAATCTCAACAGGCTTGCCAATGTTCTTCGCGGACAGACTTTTACCGATCTTGGCAGCAGGGATCTCTATCAGGTGGTCTATGACGCAAATGTAAGTAATGCAATGTTCAGCGGCGAAGCATACGACGCTTCCGAGCCCTACATAAACAAAGTTATGTATGTTTACTTATACGGATGCGCTATCGTTTCGGGCTGTATGTCAGATGCAAGGAAAGTCAGCAAGTTCACAGATGAGGAAGTCAACGCTTTGCCCAGTGTTGTTAGGGAGCACTATAAAGAGGCAGCTGTTTCAACGGGAAATCTGATCGACAGCCAAGTGGAATCACTGCAGAATATAGTTTTTGATATCAGTAAAGAAAACAGTGTTATGACCCACTATATGATTTTCTGCTATAAAAAGGAGCATTGCAGGAATATTTTCATTGACAAAGGTCACAGTACACCGGTAGCTATCAGCAATAATATTGATAGCAGAGATTTCGATTTCCGCAAATACAGCTGTTCTGCCATAAACGGGGAAGCCGGGAATGAAGTGTTATACCGCGAGATGAAAAGTTATATTGACGGCTCCGTCAAGTCCGCAATACAGACGGCTTTAAATCAGGATGCTATAAGTCTGGCAAAGACCAGGGAAATCCAGGAACATGTCGCTAAACGCTATAATATTTCATTCAAGGATTACCTGAAGGATATGTGCGGCATAGATCTGCCCGATGATTCTTCATGGGTATTACCTACAGCGGGGATCTCTGACAAAGAAGATGTTATTTCTAAAACTTATAGAGGCAGCGGGATATTTGATATACGCTTTGAATCTCACAAAATCAGGATCATCTCCATCAGCGGAATAACAGCATCAGGCAACAAAGATATAGAAATGTATAAATATGACCTTGATATATACGGAGGCTGGGTCACCGCACAAAAAACAAACGACGTTTCTCTGGTAATTTTCCAGAAAGCCGCAATGCTTGATATCCCCAAAACCGGTATGGGTATTATGGAGCCGTTTTATAAACTGAATCTGTCTATTAAATCCAAAACCGGTTCTGATCATCCTGAAGACTTCGTTGTCGGTTCTGCGCCGGTGGATATAAATGAGCGTTACAATGTTTTTATAACCGACATTGATAACAATGCCGTTGATATTACTTATACATGGGAATCTCAGAAGGGACCGAGAGAAGGTATCAAACTTACGCCGGACGGAATGCTGTCGATCACAAGAAGAGACTGTTATAGAGTCAGGGTCAAGTGTACTTCTCCTAATACAGGGAAGGTATATTATTCACCCTGGATAACTATTATCAGCTATATTGCGGGCGGAGGTGAAGAACCGGAGCCTGTTGATTACCCGATAGAATATACCGATGCTGATGAAAATACTAATTTCAGAATATACGGCAGCTTCCTGGGTACAGTGAATGACGAGCCCGAGTGTATAGAGGGTGAACCGTCTGTTCTGATTAAATCTACCGAAGAAGAGCAGGTCTACTCAAAAGATCATTTCCGGGTAGAGACCTATGATGCCAATGATCTGCATGTATATGTCCGCCATACATGGGAAGCGCAGGAACAGAGCGGTATCTCACTCGCTCCCGACGGAACGGCGACATTCACAAAGTCCGGAATTTATCATGTTCGTGTACGCAGCGGAGAATATACTTCCGGATGGGTAGAGATCAACGTGCTTTCGGATGTCTATTATACAGTAGTATATGATGTATACGGCGATACGAATTTCGATATTGATTTTGTCGAGCCCGATTCAACCGTGACGAGACCCATAGACCCCATAAGAAATGGATATACTTTCCTTTACTGGGCTCTGGACGGCAAGGAATATGATTTCAGTACGCCCGTTACAGGAGATATCGTACTTAAAGCAGTATGGGCGCTCTCCGACGGCTGGAATCTGTTCTCCGACAGCAGCGAGCATGTTTACATGGTTAATGTGTCCGGCGAACACGAAGTTCAGAACACAAATAAGGCAAGCTCAAAGTTCTTTGACGCGACACTCTCAAACTATGTGATCACCGTCAAGCTGAAAGACGGTGTGGACCGCAAAAAAGCGGTCAACAGCAACCTGCTTGAATTTGACCTCGGCTCAGAGGGTACGGTATCGTATCTCATGCCGCTCATTTACACCAAGCCGACATTTAAGCTCTCGAACGCTAAGGCGACTGTCAAGTCAGGCGTTTCCACAGATATCACCACTAAGGTGCTTGTACTTGACAAGAACGGCAGCTATGTGCCGTATGACCTCACAGATGCGACGCTTAAATATGGCTCGAACAGCGTTACCGGCAGCGCCGACGGCATTGTGAAGATCACGGTTTCCGGTAAGGCGAACGATAAGCTCGTGATAAGCCGTGACGGCTGGAACGAGAAAGACCCCGTACAGCTTGCGTTCACTGTTTCCGCAGTGGCAAAGGATGTGCTGGCAGTAGATCTCGGCGGTCTGAAGCAGGTTATGCTGAACACCAACGCTCCCGAGCAAGTGCTGTCTTTCCCGCTTACATTCAACGGTGCGGCAGCGACTTCCGGGACCGTGACAATAGTTCCCGGCAAGAAGGGCGAGGAGCAGCTGGCAGGCATCAGCGATGGTATGCTGACCATCTCCCTCGGACGCAGCGGATTGAAGAAGGGCAGCTACACGATCAACCTTACAGCGGGCAACGCTAAGATCGCTGTGAAAGTGAAGGTTTCCGACAAGGCGCTGAACTCTGCTGTGACTGTGAAGATCAAGCAGAAGTATGACATGGTCACCAGGCAGCCCATGGTCGTAACACCGACGCTGAAAGAAGTTTCCGGAGCGATCACGGCTGTGAAGCTTGTCGGTCCCGAGGGATTCGACGCGTCTGTTGACGGCGATAACATCGTTATCGACTACACCGGCAAGACTGCGCTGACATCTGCCGCTCTGGGCGATATGACACTGCAGCTCACGGTTGACGGCATTACGACACCCATTGAAGTGAAGATGAAGAATGTTACCGCACAGAAGGCTGCTCCCATAGTCAAGGCTGCAAAGGTGACAATTCCGAAGTCCGCGACAATGGACGGCACAAAGGTGATAGCTGCGACGAATATTACCAGCACCTACAAGGACAGTGCGAAGAATATCCACAGTTTAGTTCCCGACAGCGTGACGCTCGACTGCAAGAATGTCGAAGCGGACGTTGACAGCATGGACAACTGTGTTATCAACATCACAAAACTTACCGGCAAGAGCGGCAGCATCAAGGTTACGCTTACCTACGGCGGCGGAGTTACAAAGACTGTGACTGTCGGTGTTTCGCTGGGTAAGTAATGTGTCCTCAATAACTGCCTTTCGGCAGTTATTGTTCCAAAGTCCTCAAAGAGGACTTTGGAAAGCCTTAAAAATACGCTTTCAGCGCCTTTTTATGGCGGACACATTCCTTGATGTCAAGCTCATTCCGCCCTGTGGGCGGACAAAAGTCTTCAAGCTGCGCTATGAAGCTTTTTCACGGTTGATGAGCAGACATTAAGTACCGCGGGACAACAGCCGGGTCATGATCCCGCGGGCAGTCACGGGTGAAGGCTGACGAACAGCAT
>JAEEGL011374889.1_pt1 | contig 11814 bp, 4 predicted proteins | sample 9134231 | NCBI WGS metagenome assembly JAEEGL01 (sample SAMN16246548, study PRJNA631951) | gut metagenome | biome: gut microbiome; feature: rumen; material: fiber-attached | host: Bos | place: Iran: Karaj | collected 2018-10 | reverse complement strand
GGGCTGCTCTCGGCCTGCCTCGGCGTCGGCGAGAACCGCATCAGCGTCGCGCCGGGATGAAAAGCGCGGCGGCGCCGCGCGGGTGCACTTGAAAGAATAGTTAGGAGTTAGCGGTGAGGAGTGAGGAGTGAGGAGTTGAGGAAGGGCTTCGCCCTTACCCAATATAATGCCGACCGCAGATCCCGACACTCTTCACCCTAACCTCTCACCCCTCACTCCTCACTCCTCACAGAGTTTTGTATTTTGTATTTTCCCCTGGCCCCCGGCCCCTGGCCTCCGGCCCCTTAATATTACACTTCACATTTTCTATAAAGGAGTCCTGACCATGCACATTCTCATCGGTAAAAAGCAGATCCTGCTCGCCGCCCTCGTCGTGACGCTGGCGCTCGCGGTCTTCGTCAACTGGTATTACGCGAAAAACGGCTCGCCGTTCACGCCCGAGGGCACGTCCCCGGCCGACGGGCAGGCGCTCGACGGCGCGGCAAAATTCACCGCCGCCGATACCGACGCCTATTTTGCCGATATGCGCGTACGGCGCGCGTCCGAGCAGTCGGCCGCGCTCGAAGAGCTCGAGGCTGTGGCGGCGAACGCCGAACCCGACACCGAGCAGGGCAGGGCAGCCGCCGCGGCCGTCGCTTCCTACACCGCCCGCCTGCAGAAGCAGACGGACATCGAAAGCCTCGTGTCTGCGGGCGTCGGCAGCGAGTGCGTGGCCGTGGTGACCGACACCGGCGTCGACGTGATCCTGCGCCCCGAGGCGCTCAACGAGCAGAACGTGCTCACGGTCACCGACGTGATCCGCACCGTCTGCGGTGACGCCTACGAAAACGTGCGCGTCTCGGCTCCCGTGGGCGTGACCGCGGTTGAGTCACCCGTCGAAAGCGAAGCCGCCGAAGCCAACGCCCCCGCAAACGCGGACGCCGATATAGCCCCCGATCAGGCCGAAACGCCCGCCGACGGTTGACAAACCCCGCGCCGGGGCGTATACTGGGCTTATCCCGATACGGAGGCGCGATATGAAGCTTTTGAAGACCGGCGAAAAGGACGATAAGATCATCCTGAAAAACGAAGACGGCGATACAGCCCTCTTCACCTTTCTGGATCTGCTCATCTACGGGGGGCGCGAATACGCGGTGATCGCCGACGAAAACGACGACGCCTATATCATGGCGTTCGCCGAGGGCAAAAACGGCCGCGAGACCTACACCGACATCACCGACGACGATCTCTATGATACGCTGGTTGAAATGTTTGAGAGCGAAGAGGAATAAATGTGAAATGTGGAATGTGAAATGAAGGACGGGGCTGCGCCCCGTACCCAATTTAAAATGTGAGCCGCAGGCTCCGACATCTCACATCCAACATCTCACATCTTTTTTTGGATGATTATACAACCCGATAACAAAGGAGCCGGACTGTCTTCTGACAGTCCGGCTCCGGTTCCTTTTATACTTCAGTGCCGTGGCTCGGTCGTTTTTCAATCGGGCGCCTGCTTTATCGGTGAGAGCTGCGCTTCTTCTTTTTGCTTTTTGACCCGCTGTTTTTTTCGGAAACGTTTTTTGAGGGAAGCGGACGGATCTCACTCTTTTTATAAAGCACCGCCAACGAAACGATGGACGCCGCGAAAACGATCACGCTCGCGAACTGCCACAGCGTCAACCCGAAAACCACGTGCCGCATCTCGGGCTCATACCAGCGCAGAAACTCCACGCCGAAGCGGATCACGCAATAGCACGCGGCGGTCAGGGGATAGGCCATGCCCCGGCGATAGAAGGGGCGTTTTTTGAGAAAATATACTGCGATCAGCATACCGAAAATGAGGCACGCCTCAAGGATCTGCACCGGGAATGTGTGCACCGTCACACCGTTTATCGTGCGTTCGAACCCGAACCCGCACTCGATCCCAAAGCAGCAGCCGTTGAGGTGGCAGCCGATCTTGCCGAAGCCCAGCACGATAAAGATGTTCGGTGTGAGCATATCCACGGTGTCGCGCACGCTCACCGGGGGCAGGGGAGCCTTTTGTTGCGTGGCAGCCCGCTTTTTGTTGACCGCTTTCCGCACGGCCTTTTCGATCATCACTGTCGCGATCTCCATCACCGGGACCAGCACTACAGCGCCGAACATGGCAAGGGTGGAGTTCAGGATAGATTGCACGCGAGCATGATATACCGTATTATAAACGAGACCGCCGACGTAGGCGCCCGCGAAACCGTAAACGAAGGTCAGCGAATACATCCACACACGGAGCTGTGTTGTACGGTATTTGTAATAGGTGATGAGATTTACAAAAAACGCGGTGACGTAGCCCATGATGAACGAGGCGTAATACAACACTATTGGTTTGACCATAGGGACGTACCTCCTTTTTCACGATTATTACTCTTATTATATAGGGCTATCAGCTATTTGTCAATTCAATTATATGTTTCTTCACGCAGCTTTTTCAGCGCCGCAGAAATGGGTTTTGTATAATTGTTATAAATTTTCTAAAAAAAAATCTCTTTTTTTAACAAGAAAAATAGTTTAAAAAAACCTTGAAAAAAAATTCAGTTTTCTATACAATAGATTCGAATACATATCTAAAACGGCAAATCCGACAACGGTGCGCCGTGGCGGATAAGAAAGGTCGTGATTTCAGATCATGAAAGCAACCACCCCGAAAAAAGCATTGAGTCTGTTCCTCTCTCTGCTGATGGCATTTTCCGTGTTCGGCATCCTCACGCCGAAAACGACGGTGCTGGCAGCGGGCAGCGCGACGGATGCGCATTGGAATGCGCTGCGTGACGCGCTGAGAAACGAGAACGTTGCGAACGCCCGGTTCAACGGCTCCGGCACGGTGACCGTTGAAGACCGCACCGGCGATATCCTCGTTGCCGCGAAGGCGTACTACAACGTTCTGAATGATTACATCTTCAAAACCACCTCCACCTCCGGTGGTTCCTCGGGCGAGTACGGCTACAACTATCGTACTTCGTCGCAGGTGTGCTCCATCATCAAGACCCAGATGCAGTCCCGCATGGGTTCCTCGGACTACAGCACCTACAACGCCGCGAACGTCATCCAGTATCTCGGCGGTAACGCGACTGTATCCCCCGACCAGAACACCACGCAGGGCAGCGTGCCCACCACGACCGTCACGGTCAAGGTCACCAGCGTCAACGGCCTGATGAACTATTCCTCCCTCTCCGACGTGAACGGCGTGCCCACCTGGCAGTATTCCGTCACGCACGGCAACGGCAGACGGTATGAATCCGGCAGCGGCTGCAACAAGAAGACGTATTACTATTGCACCGCCAAGACCGTCACCACCTCCACCGGCACCGCGAACTACGATATCTCGCTGCTCACCGCGTTCCAGAATGCGCTCAACAACAACGCTTCGCTTCTGGCCATGACGCAGGCGCAGCAGATCGATCAGGGGTATTCGACGCTGTCCACGGCCTTCAACGCCATCGACACCGCGAAGACCAACGCCATCAACAAGTTCGGCAGCGCCATTGTGGGCCACTTCTTCAGCAGCCGTTACGCCGATATCGACGCCCTTGAGGCCTCGATGAAGATCGCGCAGTTCAAGCCGATCGTCGACCGAATCAACGGCTACATTGCCGAGGATTTCAGCGAGTATTCGCGCGCACAGCTCACCACGCTCTATGAAAACCTCAACGCCGACTATACGAGCTATCTCGAGATCGGCATCGACGAAGTGTACGCCTACTTCGAGAACGGCGAACCGCCCATCTTCGACAAAGCCGCCGTTGAAGCCGCGTTTGCCGCGATCGAAAACGCCTATCAGATCGCCGAGCTGCGCGAGGTCGTGAGGCCCCTCATCGAAGCGGACATCGAGACCTTCAGCGCTTACGACGACGACTGGGTCCTCGCGAACGACAATGCCGAGGCGCTGATCAACGCCGCGAAGACCGCGATCGCGGGCCATCAGGAGACTCTCGCCTCTTACAAGGCCGAGAACGTGGTGATCGTGTTCGGCGAAAACTATAATATCAACACGCTCGTTCCGCTGAACAACGAGATGAACCGCCTGCTCGAGGTCAACAACTACAAGGTCCTCTTCGAGGGGTATCAATCGGTCTACACGCAGGCGTTCGAGCCCGTGACCGACGCTTATACCACCGACCAGCTCTATTCGGTGCTCAACGCCCGCGACACCTGGTATACCCAGCTGCAGGCCTATGTTGCCGAGCTCGAAGCATACGATCCCGTCCTTGCCGGGAAGATCCTCACCACCCTTGAGGCGGCGATGGAAGACAAGATCGATTCCGTCTACGCGATGCTCAACGCCAGAGTCGAGGCGATCATCAACACTTCCTACGACCTGTATCAGGGCTTCGTCGAGAGATACGGCTACGAGATCAACACCGCCAACGACATCTGCGTGCAGAACTACACCGACCTGCGCGCCGCGATCGGCCGGCTCAATCCCGATCACTACAACTTCCTCGTCGACACAGAGCACTTCGATATCGATCCCGAAACCGTGAGAAAGTATGAAGAGATCGAGAACGCCGTGTTCGCCTATGTGAACTTCGACGTTTCGCTCGGCCTTTCCGCTTATAAGTACAACAAGGAATATGTCGACGACATCACCCGTTACGTCAACGACGCGAAGGACGTGGCCCGCGACAAGGACTACACCACGAGCGACGAAGACGTCGAGCGTCTGATCGATATGATCGAAGCCCTGCTCGGGACCGACGCGATCAAAGAGAAGTTCGATCTCTCCGGTACCGTCGGCGGCGTGCTCGATAAGCTTTATACCGATGAATTCGTGAATACGCTTGTGCAGTATCTGTATCCGCTGATCGTAAAGGAATTCGCCAAGGTTTGGGTGAATATCCCGGATTCTGTGGATACGGAGGCCTCAGGGTTCAGCGTGCACATTGATCTGACGCTGGATTCCATGGCCACGGTCCTTAACAAGATCGGCCTTGCGATCCTTCCGCCGGCGCTTGCAACGAAGGTCCAGGGCAACTATCCCGAGGCCGCCGCAAAGCTTGCGCAAGCGACGCAGGCCGCGACCTGGGATGCGACGAACGAAGTCATGTCCTCCGATCCGTGGACCTCTTCCGCGATCTGCGATGAGGACGGCAAACTGACGCTCGTTTGGGGCGTCACCGACCGTGAGTCTTTCCTTGATGCCGCTGCAGCCGCGCTGTCCGGCCTCGATCCGCTGCTCCATGCTCTGCTGATGAACAAGAGCTACAATAAAGAGGGCATTCATATCGGTACCGGCGAAGGTCAGGCCGCGGGCTGCGTGGACGTGCACGTGACCAGCGTGAAGCTGACCATGAAATTCGCCGGGAACCCCGGATACAACAACGCCATAGCGCCGCTCCTCAGCGCCCTCGGCGCCGACAATCTCCCGAACGGCAACGCGCTTGCGAACACCAGGGCCCTGCTTGCCGACGGCCTGTTCGGCCCGCTCGAGACCGTGCTCAACGGGATCGCCGCTCAGCCTCTGCACACGATCCTGGGCCTTCTGCCGAATCTTGCGTTCGCCATGAAGATGGGGCTCGTTCAGCCGCTGCTTAACGAGCTGAAGACCTCGATCAATTATTGGGCCGACGCGGATTATAACTACAAGATCTTATTCAATACCACGAACGACACCCTGACGGACGCCACGAACTCCAAGAATAATCCGATCGCGATCAACATCGGCGAGATGCTCGACCTCACCGAAATGGGCATCGACATCTCCTCGCTCAACGGACTCTTGAACTCCGTCATCGGCCTGCTCACCAAGTCCGACGAAGAGGCTGAAGAAGGCGAGGGCGAAGAAGAGCCCGCGATCGTCCTGCCCGAGATCGACGAGGATAAGCTCGCCATGCTCGGCGACGACGTCGTCTGGCTGCCCGGCTACCGTACCGTGAGCCCGTATCGCGACGTTTCCGGCCACGGCGCCGACTTCCCGCGCATCATCCTGAACACCTATGCCGACGTGTTCCTGTTCGTCGTGGACTACGTGGTCTCGATGCTCGATCAGGATACGATCGACCTGTTGATCGCGAAGTTCAGCGCCGAAGAAGAGCCTGCCGAGGGTGACGAGCCCGTCGAACCCGTCGAGCCCGAACCCGGCGAGGGCGAGGGCGAAGAAGAGCCCTCCCTCATCGAGACGATTCTTCTGAACTTCAAGAACAACTACACCGATTCCGTGGCCGCGGTGATCGAACTCATCGCCCCGCAGGAATATGATATGACCAAGGCCGGCAAGATCGAATGGATCACCGAAGGCAACATCGGCGAAGGCGAAGACATCTACTGCTTCGCCGACGGTCCCGAAGATATTCCCGGCAAGTCCCTGTGGACGAGAGAAGACGCTGTTTACGCCGAGAGCCATCTTGAAGAGGTCGTAAACGGCGTGATCAAGCTCCTGTCCGATAAGCTCGGCGGCGCCGAAACGCTCGGCGAGGCCGCGAACTACCTGCTCAAGGATATGCTCTTCACGGCCGACACCGCGAACACCCTCGTCGGCACGTTCAAGGATCTCCTCGGCGGTCTCGAGCTTCCCGATATGCTGGCCGAAATGGGCCTGTTCGAGCAGCTCGGCATCGACCTCACCGCCTGGGACGAAATGGAATTCGACTTTGAAAACGGCGACGCCGAGGCGTTCGAGGCCGCTCTGGTCGAGATCCTCAACCCGCTCAATAATCTCCTTGCCTTCATCCTTGCCGAAAAGGATATCGAACTCACGATCTTCGATTCCGTCACGGTCAAGGCGCTCGGCTACGACGGCTATTCCTACGGCATCGTGCCGCTGCTCGAGGTGCTCGGCTGCGACGTGATGACCACCGAAGCCTTCCTTGCCGACAAAGACAACGTCGTGGCGAACCTCGTCCACTCCGTGTTCTCGCTCGTCGACACGATCCTTGACGACCCGCTCGCGTTCATCCGCGAGGTCGTGCCCGCGATCTGCTACTTCGACGCGTGCGGCGGCTTCGGCGTTGCGATCAGCAACCTGCTTTACAGCGTCAACGTCCTGCTCGACACGATCCGCCCGCTCTACAACGTCGACCTTGAGAACATCCTCAGAGACAACCTCGATATCGACCTCGCCGCCCTGAGCAGCGACCTCGTGACCTTCGTGATGCAGCTTGTCGTCGGCATGCTCGAAGAGAAGACCGGCATCACCCTCACGCTCGACTACTCGGTGGCCACGCTCGCCGAAACGCTCCACTTCACCGATCCCACGCCTTATGATTCCGCCAACGGCGACGTCGCCTACACGGTGGCGCTCTCCGATGTCGGCAGAGCCGAGCTCTTCGCCCGCATCTTCGACTACCTGATCGAACAGATCGCGGCCGAGAACAACCGTGAGCTCATCACCGGCATGATCGGCGAGATGATCGGCGACAACGAAGACGCGCAGGCGATCGTCAACGAGATCCTCAACAACCTCATCACGAATTACACCGATTCCGTGATGGTCATCTTCAAGCTCCTGTTCCCGAGAGACCCGAAGGACCGCGTCGATATGACCCCGGTCAGAAAGATCGATTGGATCACCTCCGGCAGCATCGCCGACGATCCCGTTGATCCCTTCTGGTCCACCGATGACGTCGAGGGTGAAACGCCCTGGAAGCAGGCTGACGCCGAATACGCCGAAAGCCATCTCGACGACATCCTGAACTATGTCGCGAAGCTCCTCGGCGATAAGATCGGCGGCGCCGAAGATCTCGGCGGAGCCCTCAAGTATCTCGTCAAGTCTCTCATCACGGCCGACACCGCCAACAAGCTCGTCGAGACCGTCGCCGGCCTGTTCGCGGGCATCGCCCTTCCCGAAGAGCTCGGCGAATACATCTCGCTCGCGCCGCTCGGCATCGACGCCTCCAACTGGGACGGCATGAGCTTCGAGTTTGAGGACGGCGATCTCACCGCGTTCAAGAACGCCCTGATCGAGATCCTCGCCCCGCTCACGCCCATCCTTCAGTACCTGCTTGCGGGCAAGACCCTCGAGCTGCCCGTGAAGGACGCCCTCGTCGTCAAGTCCCTCGGCTACGACGGCTACTCCTACGGCATCGTGCCGCTGCTTGAGGCCCTCGGCGCCACCGGCGTCAAGAGCACCGAAGCCTTCCTGGCCGATCCCGACAACGTCGTCAAGAACATCGTCGATCCGCTGTTCACCGTCGTCGACCATCTGCTTGCCAACCCGATGAACACCATCCGCACGCTGCTTCCGTCGCTCATCTACTTCAATAAGGTGGACGGCATCGGCGTCGCGATCGACAACCTCCTCTTCTCCGTCACCGCTCTCATCACCACGGTCCAGCCGCTCTACGAAGTGGATCTCTTCGGCCTGATCGAAGAGAAGACCGGCTACGATATCGAAGCCATCAACGGCGACTTCATCGTTGAAACGCTGCTCGGCCTTGCTTCCGACGCGATCACCGAGAACACGCCTGTCACCGTGGAGCTTGACCTCACGCTCGACGAGCTCGCCAACTGCCTGCTCTTCACCGAGCCCACGAAGTTCACGTCCGCCAACGGCGACGACGCCTACACCGTGAAGCTCACCGCCGAAGGCAGAGCCAGACTCTTCGCCAAGGCGATGGATCTCATCATCGGCATCATCGGCACGACCGACAACATGAACGCGATCAAAGCGGCTGTCCATGAGGTCGTCACCGACGAAGAGGCGCAGGCCATCGTTGACGAAGTGCTCGACAACGTGGTCGGCAACTACACCGACTCCGTGCTTGCGGTCGTCAAACTGGTCTTCCCGAGAGATCCCGAAGACCGTGAGGATATGTCGCCCGTCAAGAAGATCAACTGGATCACCGAGGGCAACATCGGCTCCGACGAAGACTGGATGGGTTACTCCGACCTGCCCGAAGGCGCCAAGACCCTGTGGACCAAAGAAAAGGCCGTCTACATGGCCGAACACCTGGGCGACTTCCTCAACGACATCGTCGTGATCTTCGGCGAACAGCTCGGCGGCGCCGAGACCGTTGACCAGGCCGTTGAATACCTGGTGAAGGATATCTTCACCGCCGAGAACGCGAACAGCATCGCGAAGGCGCTGCACGACTTCGTCGACGGCCTGAACCTTCCCGAGATCGTGGCCGACCTCGGCGTGCTCGAACAGCTCGGCCTCGACGCCGCGAACTGGGAGGGCATGACCTTCAGCTTCGCCGACGGCGACAGAACCGCGTTCAAGAACGCCCTGATCACGATCATCAAGCCGCTCACGCCCGTGCTTGCGTTCCTGCTTGCCGAAAAGCAGCTTGAAGTCATCCTCAAGGATGCGCTTCCGATCCGCGCCCTCGGCTACGACGGTTACTCCTACGGCATCGTGCCGCTGCTCGAGGCCCTCGGCGCCACCGGTCTCAAGAAGACCGCCGCCTTCAAGGCCGACCCGGCTCACATCGTTGAAAACATCATCAACCCGCTCTTCACGATCGTCGACCACCTGATCGCGAACCCCGTGAAGTTCATCGAAGACGTCATCCCGGCTCTCCTGTACTTCGATAAGGTCGAAGGCGTCCAGGCCGCCGTCCCGAACCTTCTGTTCGCGGTCGAGGCCCTGCTGCACATCATCGCCCCGCTCTACGACAAGATCGATATCTACGAGCTCATCGAAGAGAAGACCGGCGTTGACATCACCTTCGAAAACGAAGATCCGATCGACTTCGTGCTCGACAAGGTCACCGAAATGGTCGCCGACAGCACCGGCATCACGCTCAACCTCGAGTCCGCCGCCGAGCTGACCGAGGCGCTCCAGTTCGAAGAGCCCACAAAGTTCACCTCCGCCAACGGCGACGACGCCTACACCGTGCGCCTGACCGAAACCGGCAAGGCCGCCCTGCTCTCCAGGATTCTGGACTACGGCGTCAACCAGGTGATCTTCGAGGATAACTTCGACAAGCTGTCCGAGATCTTCAAGAGCCTCATCTCCGACGACGATACCCGCGCGTTCGCGATCGGTATCCTCGACATCATGAAGCACGCGGATCAGGATTACAGAGACCTGCACGGCATCCACGACGTGGCGCTCGCCGAGCTGTTCTGGGTCTTCTTCGGCGCGGATTCCGTGACCGACGCTGTGGCGGACTTCTTCTACCGCTACAAGGATGCGAACTTCTTCGAGATCCTGTATCTCATCTCCGACAAGGCGCCCGATTACATCCAGCGCATCGAGTTCCTGATGAAGGAAGTCTACGCCGTCGAGTATCCCGCCGCGCTCGAGCTCATCGAAAACGCGGAAGACTATCTGAAACCGCCTTACGAGTATAACGAGCATGAGACCGCTGTCGTGTCCGGCGTTCTCGGACGCATCCTCGCGTTCTTCACGCAGATCATCAACTTCTTCAAGAACCTGTTCAAAAAATAATTGAACGAACATCAGGGCCCTCCCGGGAAACCGGGAGGGCTCCCTTTTTTCCGCGGATACGCTGCGTCGCCGCGGCAGGGGAGCGGCGCACAAAAAAGCCTTCGTTTACCATTACGGTCTCCGAAGGTTTTTTTCTGTCCGTTCCCTTTTTTGTCGGTTACGGTTTCCGGCAGGGAAAACCGACAGAAAAACGCGCGTGTGATCTGCCCCTACCGCTTTGAATGCACGGATAGTCTGAAAGTGTGCAATAATATAAAGAAAAATGCATATACAAGGAGCAAAGATCCTCATTTTCACGACCTTTACGGGGCGGCCCTTCCGGTTTCGGAGGGGCCGCTCCGGTTTATGGAATCCCCGAAGCGTGCAGAAGAAAATCACGATTTTGTATTGACAAACCGCGCCCGATGCAATATAATATCACCAACACCTGTGAACGGGAGTAAGTACGCTTCGTTTTTCTTTCTCAGAGAGCCGCCTTTCGGTGCGACGCGGCAAAGAATGCGTTGCGGAATGGACCCGCGAGGGCGAACCGAAAGCGGCTTTTGCCGCGAGTAGGGGAGACGGGCGCCGCCCGTTACAGCGGATAGGCTTACGCAAAGCGAGAGCCGAACAGAGTGGGCGGTTTTTTCCGTCAAGCAGGGTGGCACCGCAGGAAGTTTTCCTGTCCCGGCAAATTCCAGCCGGGGCGTTTTTTTGTCCCGGAAACGGGGCTTTTTTTCGTCCCGAAAAAGAAAGGAGAAAAAACCATGAGCGAACAGCACATCCCCTACAAAATGTACCTCAACGAAAACGAGATCCCTTCGGCGTGGTATAACCTGCGCGCCGACATGCCGATCAAGCCGGCGCCGCTTTTGAACCCCGGCACGAAGCAGCCGATGACGGTGGACGAGCTCTCGGGCGTGTTCTGCCGCGAGCTTGCCGAGCAGGAGCTCGACAACGACACGCGCTTCATCCCGATCCCCGCCGAGATCCGCGATTTCTACCGCATGTACCGTCCGTCGCCCCTCGTGCGCGCCTATTTCCTTGAAGAAAAGCTCGGCACCCCGGCGCATATCTATTATAAGTTCGAGGGCAACAACACCTCGGGCAGCAACAAGCTCAACTCCGCCGTGGCGCAGGCCTATTACGCCAAAAAGCAGGGGCTTAAAGGTGTCACCACCGAGACCGGCGCGGGCCAGTGGGGCACGGCGCTCTCGATGGCGTGCTCGTTCTTCGGCCTCGACTGCAAGGTCTATATGGTCAAGGTCTCTTACGAGCAAAAGCCCTTCCGCCGCGAGGTCATGCGCACCTACGGAGCGTCCGTCACACCCTCGCCCTCGATGGATACGGCGATCGGGCGCAAGATCAACGCCGAGCATCCCGGCACCACCGGCTCGCTTGGCTGCGCGATTTCCGAAGCCGTAGAGGACGCCGTCACGCACGAGGGCCATCGCTATGTCCTTGGCAGCGTCCTCAGTCAGGTCCTCCTC
>JAEEGL011260450.1_pt1 | contig 11814 bp, 9 predicted proteins | sample 9134231 | NCBI WGS metagenome assembly JAEEGL01 (sample SAMN16246548, study PRJNA631951) | gut metagenome | biome: gut microbiome; feature: rumen; material: fiber-attached | host: Bos | place: Iran: Karaj | collected 2018-10 | reverse complement strand
TATTATTAATAAGAATAATTCTTTAAACAAAAGAAATGGTATTAAAGTTACTAATATCGAAACATCTAAAAAGAAGAAAAATTTAATACCTGCTTATAAGAATGCTAATAGTATTAATATAGATACTGATGATTATGGTAAATATTTATATAAACTCAATAAACTAGCTATTAAGAATCTTACTAAACAAACTAAAGTAAATGATATAGATGTTAGAGATGAAAAACATTCTAAATTAATTAAAATTGATAATGTACATGTTAGTAAGAAAAATTATAATAAATATCAAGAAGATCTTAATAAGTTTGCTATTAATAAATTATATTATAAATGTGCTCCTAAAGAGTCTAAGAAATATAAACTATATAAATTATGTTTAACTTTCTCTTTAATAATATTTGTCTTTAGTTCAATAATAATAGCTAATTGGTTAAGACAAGGAACAACTATTAAGCATTTAGAAAATAAATTAATAGATAAAACTAATATAACTACAATTAAAGAAGAAGGTACTGTAGTAAATATAGATGAAAAAGTAAATGAAAGTCTATATTGGAAGTATTTAAACACTCCTTTATCTTCAGTAGATTTTACTTCTTTATTAAAAGAAAATAGTGATACGGTTGGTTGGCTAATAGTTAATGATACTAATATTAATTATCCTGTAGTTCAAACTAATAATAATGATTATTATTTAAATCATGCTTATGATAAATCAAGTAATAATGCTGGATGGGTATATGCTGATTTCAGAGATAATTTCAATATATTGAATAAAAATGTTGTCATATATGGACATGGTAGAAAAGATAAGATAATGTTTGGTTCTTTAACTAAAGCATTAGATAGAGATTGGTATACTAAAGAGCAAAATCAAATTATACAGTTATCTACATTAAAATATAATACTATGTGGCAAATATTCTCTATATATAAGATACAAAGTGAATCTTATTATATAACTACTGATTTTGGTAGTGATACATCATATGCTAATTTCTTAAATGAAATGAAACGTAGAAGTATATATGACTTTGGTGTTAACTTAACTACTAAAGATAAGATATTAACATTATCTACTTGTTATAATGATAATGGTATAAGATTGGTAGTACAAGCTAAGTTAGTTAAGATTCAAGAAAGATAAAAGAACATTCATTAGAATGTTCTTTTTATTATGATAATCCAACTATTTTATTATTCTCTAAATAGATATGTTCATAGTTAGGTACTTTTGGTAGACCAGGCATTGTTATCATATTACCTAAGTATACAGTAATAAATCCTGCTCCATTATATAACTTAATATCTCTAATAGTTACATCAAAGTCTTGAGGGTAACCTAGTTTCTTTGGATCATCAGAGATTGAGTATTGAGTCTTAGCAACTACAATTGGAAGTTTATCTAAGTTATTGTTCTTGATATCTTCTATTTTCTTTAGTGCTAAGTCAGAATAAGTTATATTACCTGCTTTATAAATATCTTTAACTACTCTATCTATTTTAGATTCAATAGAATCAGTATCTTTATATAATTGTTTTCTTTCATATGGTTTAGATGTTAGTTCTACTACTTTATCTGCTAAATCTAAAGCACCTTTACCGCCATCTAAGAATGCAGTTGAGATAGCAAACTCTACTCCTTCGCCTTTAACAAAATCTTCTACTTCTTTGATTTCTTCATCTGTATCTGTAGCGAACTTGTTTAAAGCTACAACTAGATTAGAATGGAAATTCTTTAAGATATTAATATGGGCTTTTAGATTTTCTATACCATTAGTTAAGTTGTCTTCACCATTGTATTTTAATCCTCTGATAGTTGTTACTAGAACAACAGCATCTGGATAAATATCGTTTTGACGACATTTAATATCAAAGAATTTTAATGCTCCTAAGTCTGAACCAAAGCCAGCTTCTGTTACTGTATAGTCAGCAATAGAACGAGCAACGTTTGTAGCAATAATACTGTTGCAACCATGAGCAATGTTAGCGAATGGTCCACCATGAATGATAACTGGATTATGTTCTAGTGTTTGAACTAAATTTGGTTTGATAGCATCTTTTAATAATACTAACATTGAACCAGTTACATCCAAGTCTTTAGCAAAGATTGGTTTACCGTCTTTTGTATAACCAATTAGTATTCTATCTAATCTTACTTTTAAATCATCAATATCTTTTGCTAAGCAGAAGATAGCCATTATTTCTGAAGCAGCAGTTATATCAAACTTTTCTTTACGAGAATAATCTTTAGAATTAATTGTGATATCTTTTAATGCACGATCATTAACGTCCATACATCTATTAAACACAATATTATTCTCATCGAAGTTTAGAGCATTACCTTGATAGATATGATTATCTATGGCTGCACATAATAAATTGTTGGCTGCAGTTATAGCATGGAAATCACCAGTAAAATGAAGATTTATTTCTTCCATAGGAATTACTTGTGAGTAACCACCACCTGTTGCTCCACCTTTAATACCAAATACTGGTCCTTGAGATGGTTCACGAAGTGCTGCCATGGCATTTAACTTCTTAGCACATAAAGCATCTAGTAAACCAATAGATACTGTTGTTTTACCTTCACCAAATGGTGTTGGTGATGTAGCAGTAACTAAGATTAGTTTACCTTTCTTTTTATTATTAATTTTCAAATAATCTATTTTAGCTTTAGTATCACCATAATATTCGACATAGTCTTGGATATTTAAATATGAAGCTATTTCTTTAATATCTTTGATTTTTGTTTGTTGAGCTATTTCAATATCACTTAACATATTATCTCTCCTTTTTATACTTGTAATGGATTATTATCTATTTCAATATTAACATTCCTATTTACTACATAGATGTTATCTAATTCTTTTAATGCTTTGTTTAAATTAGGATCTTTCTTATATTTAACTAATATTTGAAAACGATAAATATTATTTAATTTAAACATAGATGCAGTAGTAGGCCCTAGTATTATACTATTTTTATCAAGATTTTTTAACAAAAAGTTTTTAACTTTTGTAATTTCTTTAGATGCTAAGTCATAATCATGAGAAGCTATTTTAATACTAGTTATAAAATAGTATGGTGGATAATCTAATTTATGACGATTATTCATCTCATAATTATAGAACTTAGTGTAGTTATTTTCTTGTACACATTTTAAAGTGAAGTTATCTGGGGTGAAAGTTTGAATTACTACCTCACCTGGAATAGTACTACGTCCTGCTCTACCTGATACTTGACTTAGTAGTGAGAAAGTTCTTTCTCCACTACGGAAGTCAGGAATATTTAATGTCGCATCGGCATTAATTATACCAACTAATGTTACTAAAGGGAAATCTAACCCTTTAGAAATCATTTGAGTTCCTAAAAGAATATCAAATTCATGTTTACGGAATCTATTTATTATATCTTCATGAGAACCTTTAGTACCTGTTGTATCAGCATCCATTCTTACTACTCTAGCTTCTGGATATAATTTCTTTATTTCTTGTTCTAGTTTTTCTGTACCTAGTCCATAATCTGTTAGAGATTGTTCATTACATTCAGGACATGTGTCACTTTTAAATACAGTATAGCCACAGTAATGACAACGTAAGTTATTAGTTGTTTTATGATATGTAAGTGTTATATCACAATATGGACATTTATATGTGTATCCACAATTCTTACAACTAATAGTAGTTGAATAACCTCTTCTATTTAATAAAAGAATTATTTGTTCTTCTTTAGTTAAACGATCACTTATTTTATCTTTTAATAGTTTAGAGAAGATAGTATTTCTATTTTTCATTTCTTCAGCCATATCTACTAGATGGACTTTAGGTAAGGTAGATGTACCTATTCTATTTGGCATTTCAATATAAGTATAGACACCTTTTTGTGCTCTAGCCATTGTTTCTAGAGATGGTGTTGCACTACCTAAAACTAGTGGTATGTTATGATACTCGCTTCTAAACTTAGCCATATCAATAGCATGATATCTTGGATTAGAATCTTGTTTATAGGTATCACTATGTTCTTCATCAATGATTATTATTCCCAAGTTAGTTATTGGGGTGAAGATAGCACTACGAGTACCTACAACAATATGTACTTCACCACGTAATATTTTTAAATATTCATCGTATTTTTCACCTTCAGATAAAGCACTATGGAAGATGGCTACATCTGAACCAAAACGATTATAGAATCTATTTATTATTTGAGCAGTTAAAGAAATTTCTGGAACAAGCATTATTGCTGTTTTTTTGTTCTTAATAACTTTCTCAATTAGTTGCATATAGACTTCAGTTTTACCTGAACCAGTAACACCATGAAGAAGATATGTTTGTTCTTTGTTTAAATCAATCATTTTAATAGCATTAGCTTGATCTTCACTTAAGACATTCTTTTCTTCTTTAGTCTTTTCAACATTAATACGATATATTTGTTCTTTTTCTTCTTTAATAATTTTGTTTTCTAATAGAGTTTTAATTGAAGAAGAAGGATAGGCATTTTTTAATACTTTATTATTCTTTAATAAATCATTAAGTATTTCTATTTGTTTTTTACTTCTTTTATTATTCTCAATATACTCTTCTACTTCTTTAGTAGATTTATTTAATACTACATAGACAATATATTTAGAATAGTCTTTTACTTTTTTATCTTTTACTTTTAGTGAAGATGGTAACATTGTTTGATAAGCTGCTATTTTAGTACATAGAGTTTTACTTTGTAAGTATTCACCCATCTCCATTAATTCTTTGTTAAGAATCAAATATTTATCAACTATAGAATTAATATTTTTTAATTCATATTCTTCAGTATAGTTATCAATGATATTAGTAACAAAACCATTAATTATTTTATTATTAAATGGTACAGTTACTTTCATACCTACTTTGATTTCCGGTTGTAGGTCAGAAGGAATCTTATAAGTAAATGTTTTATCTATTGATTTAGAAGAATATTCTATTAAGACTTCGGCATACATATAATCATCCTTTCTACGAGTTATTATAATATAAAAAAAGAAAAAGAGGAATTCTTTTTCTTTTATGATTTTTTACCTTGTTTTAAGTAGTAAATTTGGTAACCACTATACTTCTTATGACAAGCAGCTCCAGTTACTAAGAATCTTGAGCCAGGTTGGCCATCTATCTTTCTTACTGTTCCTTGATATGAGTCAAAGATTAGAAGATCTGTTTCTTGAATTGATGAAGCAGTAACACCTTTTTTAACACCTACTACTGTAACGTAGTGTCTTGATGTTCCAGCTTTGTTACCATTAACTTGGATAACGATTGGTTTACCACTCTTTAATTCGTTATATACAATTTTTAATATTGCTTGTTTATCATCATTATCATAGCCAGAGAATTGACCTGCTCTTGTATATGACATACCAGTATCACCATTACCAGAAGTATCACCTGTATATAAAGCGTAGGCATGGAAATAAGCAAAACTTAAACATTTATCATTATATTTTTCTGGGTTGGCTCCTTGATAGATACCTTTACTACGCATTGCACTAACGAAAGCTTTTAATGAAATACCTGCTTCTACTACATCGTATTCACCATCGTAATCAACAAGTGATCCAGTTCCTTCACTATAGTTATATGTTCCACTAGTTGAAGTACTACCATCTAAGTCTCCTATGCTACCACTTTGACCATCAGTACTACGTTCTTTACGTAGTTTTTGTAAGTCATCAGGGATTTCACAATAACCATCTTTATATGTTCCTTGTTGACCCTTACATGCTTGAATTTTTTCTTGTTCATTTACTCTTTGTTCAGCTTTAGTAATACGCATTTGGAAATCCATCATTGTTTCACCACGAGCGAATGATTGGATACTTTCTAAAGCTTCACGAGCACGTTTTAAGTTTTCTTCTGTAGCATTTGTCTCTAAAGTAGTAATAATTCTTTCAGCAGTTGCAACTGATTTAAAATATTCAATGTTTTCTGGAGTTGCATTATTATTACATAGATTTAAATGATAGAAAGTGTCTGTTTCACCAACTAAATGTAATGCTGAATAGATAATTGTTGGAATCATAAAAACAACTAGACCAGCAATTACTCTTTTAGCTCCTTGGCTAAAAGTCATCTGCATCTTTTCACCCTTTATTAAAGCATTAAGTAAGTCTTTAATAAGACCATACATTATAATAATTGGAACTATAGTACAAGCTATTTGTAAAAATATTTTACCTGTATAGATTGCTTGCAATAACTCCGGTGTTTCACACATTTCTCTAAACATAGTTATTCACTTCTACTCTCTACAATAATTTTATCAATTTATGGGTTTATAGTCAAAATAAAAAAGACTAGAAGTCTTTTTTATTTACGGCATCATTGATGCTACGTATCACAAAACCCTTTTTATAATTAAATTAGCGATTCTAAAGCTAATTTAATCATGTCATTTAAAGCTGTTTGGCGATCGTTGACAGACACAATTCTGTCAGTAAATGGTGAGTCAACGCATGTAACCATACAAGCAGCTTGCCTTTGGAAGCTGTTGGCGACATGGATTAATCCATAAGCTTCCATTTCTTCTCCTAAAATATTTAAATCCTTAGGAGCTCGAGCAAGTATCGCATCATCATCAACATATGGACCAAACACTTCAGTAGTCATTAAAGTACCTTTATGGATTTTTAGACCCATTGCTGCAGCAGTACTATAAATCTTGTTCGTTAATTCGAAACTAGGTTTAACAGTGTTTCCTTCATATCCATCATAAGAATATGCAAAATTGGATTCACTATAAACGTTATCAGCTAGAATAATTTCAGGAATATCAACATCCTTACTACTTACACCAGCAGTACCGATACGAATAATCTTTTGAACATTATAATAATAGAATAATTCAAAAGCATAGATTCCAACTGAAGGCATGCCCATTCCAGAACCCATTACTGTTACTCTTCTGCCCTTATATGTACCAGTAAATCCTAACATATTACGCACATTAGTAACCTCAACAGCGTCACTTAAGAAATTCTCGGCGATATACTTAGCTCTTAGTGGATCGCCTGGCAAAATAACTATGTCAGCTATTTGGTCCTTCTTAGCATTAATATGAATTGGTTCCTTCTGAGGTTTCATATAATCAATCCTTCCTCTATGATAATTATAAACCTTTTACAGATTGTTTTGTAAAATAGATGATGTGTATTTACAAAATTGATGTAAAATTAGTTTGTAAATAAAAAAGAAGATTTGTCAATCTTCTTTACTTGTTCTAAATGTTCCCCAGTAATCCGGTAAGAGATCATGAATGTTTGCTGTCTTCTCTTTTTCAGCTGAAGTAAGTACTTCAAAACCTTCTGGATCACTGAAATCTAATAAGTATTCTAAACAATTCTCACACGGTAATAAGAGTTCTCCTAGTTCATTAACTAGAACCATCTTCTTAATTATATAATCTTGATTAGATACCATACTTGATATGGCACTCTTCTCTGCACACATAGCAATCTTACTACCTGTAACAATATTAGTACCATAATAAATATTTCCTTTACTACTTTCAATAACACATGTTATATAACCAGAGTTAATGAATGGTGAAATATTATGTTGATGATTAAGTTTAAAAGCTTTCATATATAAATCTTTCCACTTCATAATGTCACCATCTTCCGTTAGGTATTAGAATAACATCTTTTTGAGTATATAACAAGGAATTATTTATTAAAAGTAAGAGTTGTAGTTTTAGTAGTATAAATATCATCACCATGTAGAACAAAGAATGATATTGTAAGTGAATCTAATGATTTGAATTTAGATTTAGGAATTGATAAGATAACAATCTTTTTATTACCATCATAAATATCTTCTTTAAAATCATTATTAGTTAAGATAGTATCATTTACTTTGAAAGCATTAATTATCATAGTGTAATAACCTTTATTAGATCTAATTGAGTTAGTTGCTAAGAAATAGATATTATAATAATCTACTGTATCTTCTCTCTTGTAATAATCTATCTTCAATTGATCTGCATTACCAACATTACTTATTATTTTAGGTGCTTGGGTGTTTTCACCAAATTCATTGTTGGTAATAACTAGTTTAGTAAAATCTTTTTTCTTTCTTTCTGCTCCTTCTTTAAAAGAGCGATTGTAGATATAGATGTTTTTAAAAGTTTCAATATTATATAAATCTAAAGATTCTTTTTTAATAAAGATATCATGATAATAAGTTGCAGAAGCACCTATTTTTACTTCTTCATAGTAATCAATTTGATAACCATCTATTGCTATATTATAGATTTCCATTTCTTGGTTATATGGAAGTCTGTTTGTAAATTTTAAAGCAATTCGATAACCACCATCTTCATCATATTTGATTCCTAACGGAGTTATTTCAATACTATCTATAGTACTAGGTTTATTATCTGAAATATCTATTTTTTGTCTTTCTAGTGCTATCTTTTCTTGTTCTTTTGCTTCTTTTTTCTCTTCTTTCTTTTCTTTAGAAGATTTTGACCAAGGGAATGAAAAATCTAAGTTATCGTGGTTTTTATAAAGGAAATAAACTCCACCACCTAATGCTGCTATAGCAAGTAGAATAATAAGTACAAGACCAATTTTATTAACTGCTCTTTTTTCCATTCTTACAACAGATTTATTATTCATGTTCTCACTTCCCTACTATATAATTATAACATAATATTATTGTTTATAAAGTATTAAAAAAACGTCTTATTTAGACGTTTTTTCATATAATTCTATTCTCTTTGTTACATTGACTTTATTAGTTAAAATCATCTCTAATAAGTCATAAAACATAGTTAAACGGAAGACATTCTTGTAATTAGATGGATCATATACATCTAATGTAATAGTACCATTATCAAAAGTATATGTACCACCAAAGATAGCTTCTTTAAGATAACTAATCTTAACACGATTAATATTATTCTTTTCATGATTCTTATCTTTGATTACATCTAGTTCATTACGTAAATGTGATACTTCATTAACTAGGTTTTCTAGTTCTAAACTAATACCATCTAGTTTAGTTTTATTCTTAGAAGATAATAATTGATTTATTCTTCTATTCTCTACTACAATCTTTTTATTTAATGTAGATAATCTATTAAGAATATTTTTATATTCTGGTGTGTCATAATTAATAACACGAGGTTTAATTTCAGTTAGATCTATTGTTTCATAGAATAAATTATCTTTTAAGATATTTTCATCATAAATAAAGTTTAGATAGAACTCTGCAATATCCATATAATATTTACTATATTTCTTTAAGAATGTTACATCAAATAATTTACGACATTCTTTTAAAGTATAGTTGTTTTTATAAGCATGAGATAGTGCACGTAAGATTTCAAAACTTTCTATTTGATGATGAATATTCCTATATTTATTTAATGATAGAACATCATATAATTCTTTAATATAATCTTTTATTTCATTAGTAACAGAATCTACTTCATTATACATATTCTCTATTATCTTACGTTCTTTAGCTTTTAAGCTAATATTAGTTTTATTAATAGATAATACATAATTATCTTTAGCTATCTTACTATTAATTTCTTTTAAATCATTAAAGTTATAGTTGTAAACATCTTTAAAGACATTATAGATAATAGCGATATCATTATATGTTAAACGAGATTTATTCTTATTAACAATGTTATACTCATATATCTTAGTATTCTTTAATACATCTTTTAAATCATCTGATTCTGGGAATTCAATTGTTTTATAAATAAAACGATGTCCATCATCAGATAGATATTTATTCATGGTTAAAGAATCTACTATGAAGTTAATGAATGAAGCTAGCCAGTCTGAATTAACTACTAAGTCTCTTATATTAACAGTATTATTTATACTACAAGTATACTCACCTTTTTTAAGAGCATCTAAAAGATAGTTAATTAGTTGTTCTTCATTTTTAATTTTATTATTTTGATTAGTAAAGTATTTAATACCATGTTCAATATTCATGTAATACTTTAATTCTACTTTATTAAGTTTCTTAAAATCATTTTGAGTAAATGATGAGATATGCATTACTTTTAAAGATAAGAACAATAAATCCATAGCTATTGGATCATATGAATTGATAAACTTTAAACTACTACATTTATTATTAGTAATTTTAGAAATATAAAAAGATAGAAGACTTAGTGAACTTCTAGTATTATTCAATGTATATAACTTAGTTATTGTGTTCATTGTTCCCCTTTTCATATTCTCACCTATTATTAGTATAACACATTTTATTTATTTTAGAGTAATAATTTCAATACCATTTTCTTTTAGTAATTTGGCAGTGATTCCATCGCCTTTTATAAGCTTATCTTGGAATGTTCCATCATAGATTTTACCGTTACCACAAGATGGACTTTTAGCTTTTAATAAAGCTTTTTTTATATTATATTTCTTAGCTAGAAATAAAGTTTCTTCAGCACCTGTTACAAAGAAATCTGTTACGTCTTCTCCATCTTTGTTAATAACTCTTCCATCTTTTATTTCTGAAGGAACACGAGGAGTTGGAAGACCTCCCATTTGTTCTGGGCAGATAAGTACTACATCATAATCACGTAAGAATTCTGCTACTTTAGGATCATAATTGTTACCACCATTATATTTGCAATTAACGCCCATTAAACATGCACTGACTAAGATTTTTTCTTTCATGATTATCACCCTATTACTTAATTAATTATAACAAATAAAAAAGAGATTTAATCTCTTTTCTTTTTAATTATTTCTATTTTTACTTTTCTAAAAGTATAGAATGTTTTTTTCTTACCACACTTAGGACATTTAGCGTGTTGAATACCACTCTTGTCTGGTAATGGTAATTTTAGAATTGTTTTACATTTATGACAACGACGATAGATATTATTTTTATCTTTTAAGTTCTTAGATAAAACAGTAAATGGTTTAAATAAGAATTTCTTAATTTTTAAATATCTTTCATTTTCTTTTTGTCTTTTATATTTGTTTTTAGATACTAGACGGAAGATAAAGATAACTGCTAGTACTATTGGTAATAAATCAGCCCATAGATTCTTTACAAATAAAGAAATTATAAATGATATTAACCATAGAACAAATATTAATCTATTTAAGTTATCTATTACTCTTGCTAGTTCATTTTTTAACATTTCTTTAAAATTGAAATTTGGCATTAATCATTATTCCTTCTACCATACATTGCTATTAAACGTAAGATTTCTAAGATAGATGATAGAACTCCTGCTACATAAGTTAGAGCAGCTGCAGTAAGTACTGATTTACCACTGCTATGTTCTTTTTTATCTAATATATTGTATTCTTGTAGTTTCTTTAGAGCACGACTTGATGCGTCTATTTCTACTGGTAATGTTACTAAATGGAATAGAACAATAACTGCTTCTAAAGCAATACCTATTTGAATTAAACCAAAGATAGATGCAAGAGCACCGATAACAATAGCTATATAACCTAATCTATTAGTTATATTAACAATTGGTACTAGTGAATGTCTTAAACGCATCATTGGGTAGCCGACTTTATCTTGAATAGCATGACCACATTCGTGAGCAGCTACAGAAACAGAACTAATTGATGTTTCTTTAAAATTTGATGTAGATAATCTAACTGTTTTAGTAGATGGATCATAATGATCTGATAAATAACCAGATACTTCTTCTACTTTAACTTTCTTTAAATCATTATTATCTAGAATAAGACGTGCTACTTCAGCACCAGTCATTCCTTTTTTACTCATAACTGATGAGTATTTATTGTAAGTACTTTTAATGTATAATTGGGCAGCACCT
>JAEEGL010382552.1_pt1 | contig 11814 bp, 7 predicted proteins | sample 9134231 | NCBI WGS metagenome assembly JAEEGL01 (sample SAMN16246548, study PRJNA631951) | gut metagenome | biome: gut microbiome; feature: rumen; material: fiber-attached | host: Bos | place: Iran: Karaj | collected 2018-10 | reverse complement strand
TTTTATAAAAAAATAAATAATAAAAGATTTGTTTTGGAGTAGAGAAAAAAAAGAAATTTGAAAAAAAAAAGAAGTGGAAAAAAAAAAAAAAAAAAAATAAAAAAAAGAAAATAAAGAATTAAAAAAAAAAATATTAAAATTAGAAAAAAAAATAGAAATAAAAAAAAATAAAAAAAACAATTATCCAAAATTAATTCCTTTTAAAAATAGTATATTATTAATCTTTAATATATCATTAACAATAATATTATTAACAACAATGATAAAAAATATTAAAAACTCTAATCAAACATTAATAGCCTTATCTGAAAAAATAGAAAAAATAGAATTAAACTCTTTTGAATCTACAATAATAGAAAATAACGAAGAAAAAGATTTAATATCAAAATGGATTAATATAAAATCAAAAATAAAATATAAATTATTATTTAGAGCTTCTCAAGATGGAGATTCAATACAAAAATTCCATGAAAAATGTGATAACAAAGGACCAACTTTAACAATAATTAAATCAAAAAATGGAAAAAGATTCGGAGGATATAATCCTGTAAATTGGGATTCTTCATATAATTATAATAGTCATCCAAATACTTTTTTATTTTCTTTAGATACTAAAAAAAAATATAATTTAATTGATAATTTCACTCATTATGCTTCTGTTAGTGGAAAATATTATTTTGCTTTTGGCTCAGGACATGATTTATATATTTCAGATCAATGTACTAAAAATAAAAATAGTTATTCTATTACTCCTAATTCCTTTAATACTAAAGAATTATATGAACTTACTGGTGAAAAGTATTTCCAAGTTATAGATTATGAAGTTTTTGGAATTGAATTTTTATAAAGAAATATACGTTTAAATTTAGGTAAATTAATATTATATTATTTGATTAAAAAAAATTAAGTTTATTCTTTAATATAATCTAAAAAATTAATACTTACATGTTCAGGAGGAGAAGTACCATAATTATTTTCAAAAAATAAATGAAGATTACCATATTCATCAAAAAGAACTTCATGTTCGAGAACACCTCCTTGAGGTAATTCTTTTCCTTTATTAACTTTTCCTCTTTCTAAATCAATAATATAACTATCTTCACTTTTTTTACTTAACTTAGAAATTCCACCTAATAACAAAATAGAATTATCATTTAATTTAATTAATTGAAATCTTCTAATTGGAAGTGGTAAATTAAAATCTAATAATTCACAATTTTTAGTACTTAAATTAATTTGTTCAATTGAATTTAAAGTTCCTAAACTTTTACTATAACCACCAAAAACAAAAATCGTATGATGATTCATAACCAAAGCACTTGATTGTGATCTTGGAATAACTAAATCTTTAATAATATTTTTTTTCCAAATGTTCTTTTCTATTTCATATATTTCAATATTACCCGTTTGATTTTTTTCTGAATAATCATAACCTCCAATTGCAAATATTAAATGATTTATATTTACACAAGCCATAAAACTTCTTTGAATACTCATTTGACTTTTTGTTGTTATTATTCCATCTTTTAATTGAAAGGTATTTTCACCATCGGTTCCTCCTATTAAAAAATAACCATATGTTTCATCTATGTATATTACTATGAAATGCATTGGAAATGTTTCTATATATTTATTTGTTAATTTCCATTTGTTTACATTTTCATTTTTATTTTGAGAATTATTATCTATTTCATTTTGACATTTTATATTATATTTTGCTATTAAATGACCTCCGTATTCAAACCAGAATGTTTGTTTATTCATATTATATTTTAATTTATTTTTGGTTATATATTTTATAAATTTCTTTTTTTTTTCTTCTTCACTATTATCAACTTTAATATTTTTGCTTTGAGTATTATTTTTACTTTTATCATCATCTACAATATTATTTATTTTCTTTTTAATAGCATCTTCCATTTGTTGAATAATACTTCTATCAACTCTAGGAACATAATCATCACCCGCAATAAATCTTCCTAATTGTTCAAAAGTAGGTCTTTCATCTTCATTAAAAAGAAGCATTCTCCTAATAATTTCAATTAATTTTTGACTATAACTTTTACTTAATCTTTTCAAACCATCTCTAATTAATTCTTCTCCATCACATTGACTAGTTTTTTGATTAAAACCAGAAACATCTCTCATCGCAGCTAATTGATAAATAACTAATCCAGTTGAAAAAACATCACTTTTAAACATATTATGTTCAGCTTCTTTTGCTTTTAAAATAACATGAGCTTCCCATAATATAGGACTTAAATATTGAGGAGTTCCTCTTATTGTTGCCATTTGATCTTCTTCTTCATCGTCATCCCAATTTTCTATTGATTCTCCAAAGTCTATTACTTTAATCGAGAAATCATCTAATAAAAATAAATTAGTTGGTTTTATATCTCTATGACATATTCCTATATGTTCTAAATATGCAAATGTATCTATTAGTAAATATATTATTTTTAATAATTTATCTTCTTTCCAATATAAATGTTGTTTTTCTCTTTTTCTATATATACTTTCTAAATTAAATTCACGGTTTATATATTCTGATATTATTCCAAGTTTATATGTGTTATGTGTTGTTGCATAGAAATAATATCCGTAACATTGAAGAATGTTTGGATGGTGTTGAGCTTTTGAAAGTTGTACTGCTTCTTCTTTATATTCATTTAATTTATCTAAATTTTTAGCTTCTACTTCTTTTAATGCAAATATTTGACCTGTTTTTATATATTCTACTTTAAATACTTTAGTATTTTTTTTTCCTCCTCCAAATAATTCTAGTTTACGAAAGTCACTTCTACGAAACATTTTTTTATTTTTTTTAAGCTTTTATTTTAAATTTTGTTTAAATTATTTATTTATGATAAATTAATTAATGTTATTTATCTTAATTAGTTTGAACTTTTGATATTGAATTAAAAAATAATAATATTAAATGAAAGTCATATTATAAGTTTTTTTATTCCAATCAAAATAAGAACGAGAATCATATTGTCCAGGACCAATTTCATATTGTTCATAATTATCTCTATATTTCAAATCACTATCATGAAAAGGAGGATTAATTTGAGTTACTTTATTAACTTTTTCTTTATAATAATAACCAGGACCTAAATTACTTCTAATAGTTTTTTCTTTAAATCTAGTTCCATTCTCAATATTATTTTTTTTATTAGAGTTATGTGAATTAAAAGCAATATTTAATTTTTCACTTTCTCTTCCTTCTTTTAATTTCTTCTTATTATTATAACCAATACTAAATAATTTTTGAGGATCATAATAATTCATATCAGGACTTTCAATATTTTTTTTCATTACTTTAACATTAGTACTCTTAGGTCTTAATATTTCTTTTCCTTTTCTTATATCTAAATACAATCCATTAATATAAACAGTATTACAAGTTCCAGTCGCAGTATAAGGATTAATGTAAGAACCAGGACCTGGAGTATTCATTTGCCATTTTAAATTAGAAGCATTTTCACCAAATCTTTTTTGTCTTAAACCAAATGTTGAAAAACTATTATTAAAATGATTTTTTTCTATATTTGCATGTAATTTCGGATCATATGATCCTGGTCCTGGATTTAATAAATTTATTCTTTCATTTCTATTAGTTGTAAATCTCTTTTGTCTTGTTGAAAAAGGAGCTTTTTTAGTTTTGTTAGTATCAAAGTTTTTAATTATGTTTCCTTTATTAAAAGCACTGTTGTAATATTGATTATTTGTAAAATATGTTGTTGGACCAACTTCAGTATTTTTATCTGTATTTTCAGGGAATCTTTCTATATTACTTAAGAAAAATTGTTTATTTTCAGGATAAGGAATACTTCTTAAATAAAACTCACTATCTCGATTCATATCATAATAATAACCAGGACCAGGATTTTGTTTATTAGAAAATTCTTCAAATTCTTTATAATAATTAGTATCATTAACAGGTTTTGATATTTTTTCTAATTCACCTCTAATATATTTAATATTATCAATTCTTCTATCTCTTTGAGCAGATAAGATTCTTTTATTATCTTTAAAATTTGCTTTTTTAGAAATTGAAGGATTTGCAGATACAATTCTCATATTTAAAGTACTTTGAGGTCTTGTTGAATTTTTACTTAAATCAGAAATTGCAGAATTTAATCTATTTGGTTTTGATTTAGACCAACATGTTCCATTTCGATGCCAATAACTTGGATTATCAATTTGATAACTTCCAGGTCCTACTGTGTCTTCTTTTTTACCTGAAAAAAATTTATATGATTCAGGATTCTCTAATTTTATTAAATTATTTTCTACATCTATATCATATCCATTATCTTTAAATGGTATTGAGGGAATTAAAAGAGGATTTTTTTTCCTTATTAAATTAGGATTTGCACTTTTTATTCTATTTTTATTTTTTTTTAAATTTTTGAGCTTTTGTTCTATTTTAGACTCTGTGAAATATTTACCTGGTCCTGGAACATAATTTTCTATTTCTTTAAATCTTCTATCTTTAACTTCAAAACCTAATTTTTCAGCATTTTGACGGAAGTTATATTTTGTGTTTATATTATTTCCACTTGCATTTTCATATTTATCTTGTTGAATAATTTCTTCTTGGTTTAAATGCTTTAATTCAGATTTATTTTTTATTTTTTGAATTTTTACTTCATCAACATCTTGATAATAAGTTCCTGGTCCTGGAGTATTTGTTCTTATTGTTCCACTTAAAGGTTTAAATTTTAATTCTTGAGATTCAAAGGGAGCTCTGTCGTCATTTACTTTTATAAATTTAGTTTCTGTGATTGGAAGATATTGTCCTGGTCCTAATGCAGTTGCAGGACGAATTTTTAAAGGATCTTTTTTCTCTTTATACACAAATGCCATTTTTTTTTCTTTTAATTATATATTTATATGAATATTTAAAAAGTAATAATCATAAATTATTTTAAATTTTTTTTAAATAATATGAATTTTAAAAAATATAATATTGTAAAAATAAATAAAATAATTAATTCTTATATGAAAAAAAGATATTAAAATGAATATTATTTGATTTTTTTTTTAAATTAATTAAGATCCATTTTTTCTTTATATTCAGTTAATTTATCACAAGCTGTGGAATCTAATTTTTCTAATTCTCTATCAATTAATTCTCTATAATAACTTCCTTCTCTATAATATTTTTTTTTAATTTCTAATTGATTTCTAAATTTTTGATTTTCAGTACATTTATTTTCTAAATAATTAAAATATTTTTTTTCAATTTCATTTTCTTGATTTCTTATATCATTTAAATTATTAAATTTTTGAATAAAATCATTTCCAATAAAATATGTGATTTTATTTTTATAAGTATTTCTTTTATAAGGAAAATCATAACTCATTTCGAAATCATAATATTTTTTTTCTTGTAATAAAACAGGTAAAAAATAAGTTAAAAACATTAAAATAAAAGGAATAAATTGTATAAAAGGGAGAAATTTAGCATATTTAGGATTAATATTATTTTGTCTTCTTTGAACATTATATCTTCTTCTTCTTAACACTTCATTAATATCAGCTCCTGAAAAAAAAGCTTCGAAAATATCAAAAGGATCAATTTCTTGTTCATTAAATTGTTGTTGATGTTCTTGATAATATTTTTCCCTAAATTGTTCTTCACTTCCATATTTATCATAAATCTCTTTTTTTTTAGGATCTGTTAAAGTAGTATAAGCAGTTGAAATTCTTTTAAAAGCTTCTTCTGCTTTAGGAGAATGATTTTTATCAGGATGAAATTTTATCGCTTTTTTTTTATATGCTTTCTTTAACTCATCTTCAGATGCTCCGTTTTTAACTCCTAATATTTCATAGTAATCATGACTTTTTATTATTTTCTCACATTCAGTATCAGCGTCTTCTTCTTTTTTTTCAGAAGTATTTTCTCCATTATCTGTTTTTGATTCTTTTTCTTTTTCATTTTCTTTTATTTGAGCTTCACATTTTTCTATAAACTTTTTAGTTTCTTCATCTTTTGATTTTTCATAACTTAAGTTAAAGTAATGAAGTGCTTCTTTAATATTTCCATTGTTGAATGAGGAAACTCCTTTTTCAAATAATTCTTTTGATTCTTCATTATTTTTTTCTGACATATTAAAATATTTAATCTTTTAATTATTTTTTTTTATGTCTCATTTAAAAAATAAAAGAAATGGGAGCAATAGTTCCAAAAAGTATTGTAAAATACATAATATTATATGGTGAGAAAGGAGTTGGAAAAACATTATTTCAATATCAACTTCAATCAGAAATCAATTTAGAAAAAGAAAAAATAAAACCAACATTTGGAGTTAATTTTGAAATATACACTGTAAGAGATATTGACTTAGGAATTTTTGATTTAAGTGGTGATATTCAACAATATGCATTAACAAATATAATAACAAAATCAGTGGAAATTGTAGGAATAATATTTGTAGTTAGTTTAGAAAATATAAATAATTTAGATGAAAGTAGTGAATGTTTAGAAAGAATTATAGGAAATAATTTTATTAATAATCCTCCTAGTGTTTATATTATTTTTAATAAACCTAAATATATTGAAAGATTAGATTGGATTGATACTGAATTATTAGAAAGTAGATTAAATATTCCTAAATTAATTAAATTATATAAAATAAAGGTTGTAAGTCAAATTTGTGATATTAGTGAAATTAGAAATGATGGAATTGATGGTTTTTATAAATTTAAAGAATTAATTAAATCATGAAAATAATTTTTACTTTTTTTTAAAAATAAAACCCTTTAAAAAATTAAAAGATTTTTTAAATGTAAATTACAAGGTTTCCCATTGGATGATTGAGGAAGCCTCCATCCGAATAGTCACGAATTTGTATATAAGAGGAGTACGAGACTCAACCCAATTTTTGTTAAATGTCAACTAAACGAAGGTGAATAAGAATCACCACGTAATCGTTGAAGTATCTATTATTATAATATATAATAATATCTACCTATCATTTGTTTTTATCAATTTTTTATTTTTTTCATTTTTGAAGAGTATTTATATTATTTTTTTTATGGGTTTAAATTTTTATTTATTTATTAATTTAATTTTTTTTTTATTAATTTTTAAAAGGATTTAATTTAATTCGGGAAATTTTAAATAAGGATTATAAATATTTATAGTATTATTATTTGTATTTTTTTTTAAAGTTGAAGTTATAGGTCTTTTAAATGAATTATATTGAACATTTGGACTATGAAAATTAATTTGAGAATTAGGTAAATTAGAAATATTTAAAGATGAAAAATCAGTTTTTTTATTTTTTGTTTCATAAAGAGTATAATTAGGAAAAAAGGTAATTTTACTATTAATATTTTTTTCTCTTAATTTTTTTTTTAATAATAAATTTTCAATAGATAATTTATCAGTCATTTTCTTATGTGTTGAAATAATATTTTGTAAATCATTTGTTTTTGTTGAATAATCATTAATTAAATTTTTTATTTTTTCAAATTTATTTTTTAATTCTTTAATTAATTCTTCATTTGATTTAATTGATTTTTCATCAAATTTAAAATTTGAATAATTAATATATTTAGAATTAAATTCTTCAATTTCAAATAATTTCCCTTTTATTTTTCTATAATAATTCATTAAATTAGTTTCACTCATTTGATTAAAAACATTATTATCTAAAATAATATCTTCGAAAATTTTTTTATATTTTTTTTCTAAAACATTAGTTGGAATAAAATTACTATTTAATTTATTTTTTAAAGCTAAATTATTTTTTGGAATGTCGTTTTCTTTTTGATAATAAACTATAATTTTAGTTTTTTTTCTTTCAATTCCTTTTTCATCTAATTCTTTAAATAAAATAGGAAATTTAAATCGATTTACATTTTTTTCATATTTATTTATTTCTTTATCAAATTCTTCTTTTAAATTTAAATAATGAGGAAAGTTTTTTATATCCTTAACATCAATTATTTTTTTTTCTTCAAAAAGTTTTTTATAGGAAGTTATTAAGTTATCTATTATTTTATATAATTCTATTATTTCTTTAATATAATTTCCTTCGTTCATTTTTAAATTTTTATTTATTTCATTTTCAATATTTTTCATTTGATTTTCTTTTTGCTTTATTAAATTTTCATATTTCTTTTTTATTATATTATTTTCTTTATTTTCATTTGTTTCTATTTCATTAAATTCTTTTTTAAAATATTTTTTCAAATCATTTGTTATTTTTTCTTCATCCTCTTCGTATTTTTTAATATTAAAATTACTTGGAAGATTATTTATTATTTTTTCTTTTATTGTATTATCTTCTTTAAATTTTTCAAGTAATTGCTTTAATAAATTATTTTTTTCTTTAAAAACTTGAATTTTTTTCCAATATTCATTTCTTAATTTTATTCTTTTTTCATAAGCTAATTTTTCTTCTTTAATTTCAGTGTTTAATATAATTAAAGCTTCATCAGTATTTTTTATTTGTTCAATAGTTAATATTTTTTTTTCTTCGTCTTTAATGTTAATAATTTTATTTTTTAATTCTTTTATTTTATATTCAATCATATTAATATTTTCTAAACTATCTCTTATTAATTGAGTAAATTGTTTTTCTTTTGAATTTTCTACATTATTTAATAAGTTATTAAAATTTCCTTCAAAGTTAAAAATTTCTTTTAAGGTTTCAAATTGTTTTTTATAATTATCTTTTAAAAGTTCTGTTTTTATAGTTTTATGCTCTAATTCTTTTTTTAAATCTTCAATCATTTTTTCTTGTACTTTAATTTTACTTTCTAAATCTTTTATAACAAAATCCCTTTTATCATCTTTAGGTTTTTTTTCTAAATTTGAATAATGTACTTTTTTATCTTTATTTTTAATTGCTTTAAAATTTAATAAAAAATTTATAGTTTCTTTAACATTTAAAAAAGAATCTTCATCAGGATAAATTGTTCCAATTAATCTATAATATCTTTTAATATTATTTTCATTAAAAGAAATATTATATAAAAGAGAAATTAACTTTGATTGATTTGGAATTTTTTTATTATTATTTTTAATATTATTAATAATATCTAATTTAGTATTATTTAATTCATTTTTATATGTTTTATTATTAATATTATTACAACCTAAAATTATAAAAGAAATTGATGAAACTAATTTTCCACTATTATCATTTATATATATTATAAATGTAAAATAAGAATTAAATAATAAATGTATTTCATCCATTTCTAAATTTAATAAAGTATCATAAAATTTAGTTAAAGAAAATAAAACATCACTTACTTTTTCACAAGGAACTTTTTTAATTTTATTCAAAGAACTTTTATCAATATTAACAGAAGAATTATTAATTAAATAACTTTCACTTAATTTAGCTATTTCATTATTATCCATTCCAATAAATTTACTTAAATCAATTAAATTATTTCCATTAATCATTAAATAAGAAACATTTAAAGCTAAATTTTCATTTAAATGTTTATCACTTGATATTTTTAAAATATAACTTTCTAAAAATCTTGGAAAAATTCCTCTTGAATTAATATTATCATAACAATCATTTTTTCCAAAAATAATATCTTTATTTTCACTATTTGAATCTCCGTAAGAAATAAAAGTATAATGTATTCCATTTAAACTTTCAGTTATACAATTTAACATTATTTCTTCATAAATATATGAATTTTCATTATTATCATTAAAGATTTTATCAAATGTATATTTTTCATTTATTTCTTCTTCTTTTTTTATTTTTGGATTTTTAGCTAAAAGAAAAACCTTTTTATCTAATGAAATTTTATAATATTCTTTATTTTTCACTTTTGGGTTTTTTATCTTTAAAAAAATTTTAATTTTTTCATCATTAACTTCCATTATTGATTATTTATTTTTTTTTAAATATTATGAAAAGAAATACTTTTTACATTTTGCTTTTTGTTTCTTTTTTATTTACTCTTATTAACTTTTCTTTAGCACTTTATTTAAAATATAAAAGCCAAAAATTATATTTTGTTACTGAATCAGATTCATTTTTACAATATGAATATCTTATTGAAGTTTTAATTAATTCTTATTTTAAATTTCAAAATATTTCATTATTATTTGATATATCTTATTATTTATTAGTTAAATTTTTTGAAAAATATATTTATAATGAAAAAAAAGAAAAAGATCATGATAATGTTTTATTAAAAGCTATTAAAGATAGTAAAATAAGTAATTTATTTATGGAATTTTTTTTCCTTGTTTTAATTAAAGGAATTGCCTTAGGATTTTCATATTTTTATTTATATGAAATATTAAAAGAATGTAAAAGAATAATTGATGATTTTTCCAATCCTCAAAATAATGAACAGTTAGATATTTTAAATAGTATTTTATCAAATTGTAATTTAATGAAAATTATGATTTTTTTAACAATATTTTATATTTTTTTTTCTTATTTCTTTAGACTTTGGAAACATTTAAAACATAAACAAAAAATAAAGAATAAATATATTAAAACATATTCAAATGATTCAGGAGAATTAAAAATTAATTTACAGCAAGATATGGAATTAGTTCGTATTAATCAAAAATAATATTTTAATATGAAAAAATACAAAATTTTAAATAATATATTTAAACCAAATTTATTATATTCAATAATTATAAATTTGATAATTTGGAAAAAAATTATATTTACAAATATTAATTATTTATAAATAAGAAAATGACTTTACAATATTAAAAAATATTATATTATTAAATTTCATGATCATTATTTCTATAAAATTTATTACTATCATCAGAAAGACATTTTCTTGATTTATCTTTTTCTATTTTAATAATTTTCCCATGAATACTTTTTAACACATTACACTTTCTAATTAAATCTTTTAAATAATCATCACTCCATTTTTTTTTATCTTCATCTTTTAAAATTTTTAATATTTCTTTTTTTTCATTTTTAGGAACAATATTCCCATGAGAACTATATTTTTTTTCTAAAGACAAAGCTTGAATTCCTAACTTTTTAATTTCTTTATCAGTTTTAATTTTATTTAACTTTCTTTCATATAAACTATCCATATAAAACTTATTATTTAATCTTAAATCATCATAGAACATTTTTTTAATAGCATAATTTAAAATTTCTTTACCGAAATTATCTATTTTCCTTATTACTTTCTGTGCATTTTTAGCAACCATATTTTCTTCATTTAAACTTTGGAATTTAAAGTCGTTTGGATTAAAACCAAAATCTTTATTTATTTTTTTAATATCTAAATTAGAATTATTTGATATTTCTGAAATATTTTCTGAATTTGATTTCTCTATTTCTTCTATTTTTTCATTTTTTATTGGATAATTTCTTGTTATTTCATTTCCATTTGAAATTGCAATATTTTCTATAGTTGAAATGTAATTATATAATTTTTTAGCTTTTGATTTATTATTATTGTTAGAATTTATAACTTTTAAAAAAGAATTATTATTTGAATTTAATGAAGAAAAAGGACGATTTTCGTTTAATAATTTTAATTTAAAATTTCTAGAAATTTGATTATCTGAAATGTTTGTATTATTTAATGTTGAATAATGAGAATTAATTGTATTATTGTTTAATAATGTTTTATTATCATTTAATTGATTTTGAGAATTGAAAAGTGTTATTTTTTTTTTTTTAGTTTTTATATCTGTTAAACTATAATAATTATCTAATATTTTTGGTTTAAAACAATCTAAATATCTACTTTTAGCATCTGCGTTTTTATTATCATCTCTATAAAATTTATTTGATGATACTTCTTTTTTAGGTTCAAATGTTTTATTTATTG
>JAEEGL017157688.1_pt1 | contig 11815 bp, 8 predicted proteins | sample 9134231 | NCBI WGS metagenome assembly JAEEGL01 (sample SAMN16246548, study PRJNA631951) | gut metagenome | biome: gut microbiome; feature: rumen; material: fiber-attached | host: Bos | place: Iran: Karaj | collected 2018-10 | reverse complement strand
CATTGTCCATGCCGGGCACAAAGGTGGGAAGGTTAAAAGAAAGCATCCGGGAAAAAGCCGGATTTGACTGCGATGTCATACTGCCCGCGACCCATGATACAGCTTCGGCTGTCATGAGTGTGCCGGCAGCCCCTGCAGGGAAAGAAGCCGGAGAAGAGATCGGTAATGTTTTGTATATCTCTTCGGGCACCTGGTCGCTGCTGGGCTGTGAACTGAAGGAGGCGGAACTTGGCAGCAGGGCGCAGGCGGCAAACTTCACCAATGAAGGCGGATATGGCTATCGGTTCCGCTTCCTGAAGAATATCATGGGACTGTGGATGATCCAGTCTGTCAGGAAAGAACTGGCGGCTAATGAAAACATCCGGTTTTCCTTTGCGGAACTGTGCAGCCTGGCAGAAGAAGCGGATATCCGATCTCTGGTGGATGCGGACGACGGACGCTTCCTTGCACCGGCATCCATGACACGGGAGATCCGGAAGGCCTGTGAAGAAAGCGGTATGACTGTGCCCGGCACACCCGGAGAGCTGGCAAAGGTCATCTATATGTCATTGGCCGCAAGTTACGCTAAGGCTGTCAGGGAGCTGGAGAGTATAACCGGCAGGAAGTACCCGGTCATCAATATCGTCGGAGGCGGATCAAATGCGGACTATCTCAACCGTCTCACTGCGGAATCGACCGGAAAAACTGTTATCGCGGGTCCGTCCGAAGCGACTGCGATCGGCAATCTCGGTTCCTTGATGCTGGCGGATCAGGTGTTTGCCGATCTTGATGATTTCAGGCATGCTGTGTACAGATCACTGAACGGCTGATAAGGCAGACGCGGACGAAAAGGGGTAAGAGATGAACGACAGGATAAAAAATGTACTGGAAGGCAAAAACGGCAATTACATGCTCCCGTTCTTCTGGCAGCACGGCGAAGACGAGGCTACCCTCCGGGAGTATATGGAAGTCATCAATAATGACAATATCGGCGCTGTCTGTATCGAAAGCAGACCCCATCCGGATTTCGCGGGACCGAAATGGTGGCACGATATGGACGTGATCCTGGATGAAGCAAGAAAAAGGAATATGAAGGTATGGATCCTGGATGACAGTCATTTTCCCAGCGGCTTTGCCAACGGTGCGCTGCGGAATGAGCCGGATGATCTGCGGCGCCAGAGCATTACGTTCCGCAGGGAAATCGTTAACTGCGGCAAGACCTTCGTATGCGAGGGAAAAGAGCTCCTGGAAGCAGGCCCTATGGAACCTGACGAGAGGGATGTGCCGTTCTATGTCAAAGCTGGTATGGAACAGGCGGATAAGATCAGGTTCAGCGACGACAGGCTGCTGGGCGTTTTTGCGGTCAGAAAGGATAAAAACGCTGCCTGTATGCCGTTTGCCGATCCGGATACCGTCAAAGACCTGACCGGTATGATAAACGGCGGCAGGCTGGAGTGGACTGCACCGGAAGGTGAATGGTGCGTGTACCTGATGCACCTTACCAGGAACAGGGGCGCCCAGCGTGAACATATCAACATGATGGACAGACGTTCCGTCAAAGTGTTCATAGACACTGTCTATGAAGCGCACTGGGAGCATTATAAGGATGATTTCGGGAAGACCATCGCAGGGTTTTTCTCAGATGAACCGGATATCGGAAACGGGCCTCTGTATGATGCGGATCTGAAGCCGGGCTGCCGTGACGCGGCGGATTTCCCCTGGAGTATCGAAGTGGAACAGAGACTGAAGGACAGGCTCGGAGTGAAATATCCGGGATATCTTGCGCTTTTGTGGGAGAATGGCGCGGATACGGAAGAAAAGACACAGCTCCGGTATCTGTATATGGACTGTGTTTCGAGCCTTGTAAAAGAATGCTTCTCCGACCAGATAGGAAACTGGTGCCGCGGGCATGGGGTACAGTATATCGGCCACAGCATAGAAGACAATGACATCACATCCAGGACCGGTTCCGCACTGGGCCACTATTTCAGGGGCCTGGCCGGACAGGATATGGCGGGCATCGACGTGATCGGCGGGCAGCTTTATCCGCAGGCAGAGGATACGGCGATGTCACTTGGCGTATGGGGGCCCAGGAAAGGCGCTTTCTTCCATTATGAACTGGCCGCCCTGGCTGCTTCTGCGGCCGCGGTCGAGCCGTTAAAGAAGGGCGACGCGATGTGCGAAGTCTTCGGCGCGTACGGATGGGGTGAAGGTGTTTATCTGGAAAAATACCTGCTCGACCATCTTCTGGTCAGAGGGATCAATCACTTTGTACCGCATGCCTTCTCACCGAAAGAATTCCCGGATTTTGACTGTCCGCCGCATTTCTATGCCCACGGACACAATCCGCAGTACAGGCATTTTGGCGAATTGATGAGATACGGCAACAGGATCGGCGAACTGATCAGCGGTGGAAGGCATTATGCGCCGGTCGCCATTGCCTATGACGGCGAATCGGACTGGATGGGAGAAAGGGAAAGCATTTCCCTGACTGCCAAAGCCATGTCGGAGCATCAGCTGAATTATGACTTTATCCCGGACGATGTTTTTGCCGACAGAAAACTGTACGGGACCGGTATCAGCGAAAAAAAGTTCGAGGTCAATCATAACTGCTACAGCATCCTTCTGATACCTTCCAGACAGTATATTTCCTCCACGCTGGCAGAAGCAGCCGTCGAGCTTACAGCGAACAAAGTCCCTGTGTTGTTTATCGATACTTTCCCGGAAGCTGTCGGCGACAGGAAAGACGATGCTCTGTATGCAAAAATGAAAGATATACCAGTCGTATACAAAACAGAAGCTTTAAAACTGGCCAAAGAGGCAGGCGCATGGGATGTTTCCGTTTCACCTGCTGTTTCCGGGATCAGGTTCTATCGTTATCTTCATGATGACGGCACACATATCTGGATGTTCGCCAACGAGGGAAAAGATCCTTATATGGGAAACATCAATACCCGCATGCACGGCAGCAATGGAACTGAGATGTATCTGTATGATGCATGGGAGAACAAAAGATACAAGGCTGCGGAAAATGCGGACGGAACATATCCGCTGGCCCTTTCTCCCCGCAAGAGCATCCTGTTTATACTGGATCCCTCTGAAAACACGGAAGACATCGCAGGATTTGAAGAGTATGTCCCGGATATTGACGAAGTCATGCATAACGGCATTGAATTGATGCCAGAGAGCGGATGGAAGAGAAGCATCTGCACGAACCTTGAGTATCCCGGTTTCCATGACGAAAAGGAAGTCCTTCTGCCGGATAGTCTGGCAGAAGAGATGCCTGCTTTTTCCGGCCTTGTACGCTATTCCGCTAAATACTCAGTGGCAGAAGCCGGAAGATACTCCCTCATCATCACGGATGCTTCCGAAGGAGTCGAAGTCTTCATTGACGGAGAAAGCTGCGGGATCCAGATCGTGCCCCCGTTTGTATATCATCCGGAGCTTTCGGAAGGAAAGCATGAGATCGCGGTTGAAGTCGCGACGACCCTGGAAAGGGAGAGGGCAGCTGTACCGGATAATTTCGGACATACATATGAACCGGACTGCCTGTCCGGACTGACCGGGAATGTAATACTGAAGAGATGACTGATACCGTGAAAGTACAGTTCCGGCCGCACCGGGCAGTTTATTTTCCGCAGAATATCTCGATGGCCCGGTGCACAAATTCAGCGGTGCCCTCACCGCCGGCGGCGTCTATATTGGCAGTGAAATCCCCGCCGCCTGCGTACATTTTACCGAGGCTCCTTAATATCTCGTCTGTACAGGTATAGAAGTGTTCTGTAATAAAGTCCTGCAGTTTTTTAACAAGATCCCGTGCTTCTTTGGAGCCGGGATCTTGTTCTCTGATCCTGCCGAATGCTCCGAATATCTCTTTCATCATCTGTTCACCGGCTTTGTTCATCTCTGCTTTGGATCTTTCTTTTGATTTTTCTTCAAATTCTTTCCACTGGGGAGTATTCCCCCAGGATGCCCTGGCTTTTTCGGCATATTCATCGATCTTTGAAGTGTCGAAAGCCGTAAAGTCGTTCGTTGATCTGTTTTCCATGTTTTTACCCCCTGTCGTTTTCATTCTGCGCGCGAGTAGGATCAGATCCTCCAAATGCTCTTTTTTCATTTCCAGAAGCCTGATCTGCTGCTCCAGGGCCCTTATGCGGTCAAAGTCCGGACTGTCGATGATCCTCCCGATATCTCTGAGCGGGAATTCCAGCTCACGGAAAAGAAGGATCATCTGCAGCCTCGCAAGAGAGCTGTCGTCATAAAGCCGGTAGCCGGAATCCGTGTATCCTGCAGGGGCAAGGAGCCCGATCCTGTCATAATACTGGAGTGCCCGGATGCTGATGCCCGTGATCCGGCTCACTTCATGGACAGTTTTCATATCGCTCATATCAGAACCATTCCTTTCTGCCACCACTATAAACTATGACGTTACGTAAGAGTCAAGCCCTGCAGTTCCGGATTTCCCTGACCAGTTATATATAGTATACTTATTATGAGTAATTATATTCCCGAAGCTGAAAGCCCGGAATGGAACGCCCCGGTTCGCCTGACAGCAGAAGGGAATCAGTTTATCAACAAATAGCTGCATTGTCATAATTTGCGTTCCGGAATGGAGACAGTTATGAAAGGGAAGAGACTGCTGAGCCTGGTGCTCATGATCTGCTTGATAGCAGCCATGCTGCCGGGATTTCGTCTGACGGTACACGCAGATGAGACTTACCGGATCACATTTGACGCAAACGGCGGAACAACAGGCGAAAACTGGGTCGATCATGTGGATCTGCCTTATAAAAACAACGGAGAAGCCTATCTGATCAACAAGCCGACGGACGACGTCGTAACACCGCCGGAAGGAATGGAGTTTGACGCGCTGGAAATAGACGGAAACCGTTCCGCACCGCCCATGGGAATAAATGAGAATATCGATCATGATTTTACGGTCAGATATCTGTGGAAACCGTTATACAAGATCACATATGACGCGAACGGCGGAACGAAGGGCACGAACTGGGTCGATTATGTGTATGTGCCCTATCAGAACAATGGAGAATCTTATTTCATCAACAAGCCGACGGACGATGTTGTGACACCGCCGGAAGGAATGGAATTTGACGCGCTGGAAATAGACGGACACCGTTCCGCACCGCCCATGGGCATCCATGAATATATCGATCATGATTTTACGGTCAAATACCTGTGGAAGTCGTTATATAAGATCACATACGACGCAAACGGCGGAACGAAGGGCGCAAACTGGGTGGATTATGTATATGTGCCCTATCAGAACAATGGAGAATCTTATTTCATCAACAAGCCGACGGACGATATCGTAACACCGCCGGAAGGAATGGAATTTGACGCGCTGGAAATAGACGGACACCGTTCCGAACCGCCCATGGGCATCCATGAGTATATCGATCATGATTTTACGGTCAAATACCTGTGGAAGCAGCCGTATTCGTGGACAGAAACGCCTTCAGAATGGGACGGTACGGGAGATTTGGATTTTACTGCCAAAGGAAACGGAGACAGTGATACCAGCTATGCCAACTTCCAGGGCGCTACCATGGATGGCGAAACGCTGGATCCTGCCAATTATGACGTTACGGAGGGCAGTGTAAAACTGACGCTGAAGGAAGAGTATCTGAAGACTCTCTCCTCCGGGACGCACACACTCGGTATGAAATTTGCCGGGGAGATCCTCCTGAAGACAGAATTTGAAATTGCCGCGACTGATGTTCAGGTCATATTGAGTTTTGATGTCCAGGGACACGGTACGGCTCCGGAGGCACAGACCATAGATAAAGGTGAAAAGCCCGCAAAACCTGAGGATCCGGTGGCTGAAGGCTGGACTTTCGACGGCTGGTTCAACGATAAGGGGTGCACCGAGGCATTTGATTTCACTCTCGGGCTGGAGGAAACAAAAACAGTTTACGCCGGCTGGACCGAAGTCATTAAGCCTGCCGTGTATACGATCACGGTCGTCGGCGGAGGACACGCATACAGCGATCACGAAAAGACTGCCGTGATCACTGAAGCAGCTGAAGGTGATACGGTCTATATCGGTTATGATACGCCTCCTGAAGGGAAGTATGTCACGGACATTACCTTTGAAGGAAAAAGCATCGATATTTTCGAATATGACGGCGGCCTTGTCATGCCTGCGAAAGCAGTGACCTTTGAGATCATAACAGCCGACCGCCAGACCTGTACCATCGATCTGACATCCGGTTCTGCTTCGATTCCGGATGATGTGTATGTATATAACCGTCAGTGGGGCGAGTCCGGATTTACTCTCCCCGAAGGGACAAAGGACATCGATCTGGACGGCAGCGGCAAGGCGGATATTTCCGTTACCTGGGCTGTAGCAGATCCAAATGCTGCCGCCATAGTGCATGCGGATTGTGATATTACCGGAACATACACGGTAAATGTTTCTGAAGTCAATACGCCATATAAAACGATCATTTATAAGTTTAAAGACAAAGAACCTGAACCTAAGCCCGAACCCGATCCGGAACCCAAACCGGAGCCTAAGCCTGAACCCAAACCGGAACCTAAGCCTGAGCCGAAACCGGAACCTAAGCCTGAACCTCCCGCAGAATATCACCACGAACACAACTATGTATGGAATGTAACAAGGGAAGCGACACCGACTATCGACGGCGAGATGGTATATGAATGTACCGAATGCGGTTCGGTGGCCCAGAGGATCCTGATCTCCGGTTATGCGGCATTCAATAAGGATGCGGCAGTAAGGATAAGGAACGCAAGGCCCGGCGCTGATGTCGTTATCAGGACGGAGAAGTGGATCAGCTTTTATTCGATCGTCTGGAATGAACTCGCAAAACGCCCGGATGTAAGACTTGTTATCGATTATAGAGATGGCGGGAAGATGTATGAGGTAGTTATACCTCCCGCATCCAGCGTGTCCGGATTGATGAATGAAGAAGGCTATGCCGGCTTCCTGTTCCTTTCCGGCCGGTTCGGCAGAAGACAGATCAGCGGATACTGATCAGTCTCCGCCGGCACAGGAACTTAGCCGGATCTGTGCAGATATGATGTATTGATAACAGAACTCCCGGATCGATGCTGATGCATCAGGTCCGGGAGTTTTTTAAACGAAGAAAATATGCCTGCAATAGTGAACACGGCTTCACTGACAGGTTACCGCGGCCGGTAAAACATCGCTGACATATCGACCTTTTCAAGAGTCAGCAGCTGTATCTTCTTATCGATCCCGCCGCCGTATCCGGTAAGATCACCGTCAGCGCCGATGACGCGGTGGCAGGGGATGATAATGGAGATGGCGTTGTGACCTACTGCGCCGCCGACAGCCTGTGCCGCCATGCGGGGGATCCCTCTCTGCATGGCTATCCTGCGGGCGATCTCCCCGTAACTCATCGTCTGCCCGTAAGGGATCGTGAGCATGATCTCCCAGACTGCCCTGCGGAAAGATGTTGTCTGCATGGAAAGAGGCGGGGTGAAATCCGGTTCTTTCCCGCCAAAATAAATATCGAGCCATCTGCCGGTCAAGGTAAAGACCGGCAGCGACTTGTCTTCATGTTCAGCATCCTGCAGCCCGGTATAGTACTTCTGTCCGTCGAACCACAGTCCCGTCAGGGCTTCGCCGTCGCTTTCCAGCGTGATCAGGCCCAGCGGCGATTCATAATTCTGTGTGTATACCATCCGTGTTTATCCTGCCATGTGTGACCCGGCTGTGTCCGTCCCTTACGGATAGATCGCTTCGTGGCGTATGGGCAGCCATTCCTTAAAAGCTTTCCTGAGGGTCAGGTCCCAGAAATCCCACTCGTGGCCGTAACCGGGGACGATCTCCGTGAAAACGTCCAGACCATGCGCTTCCAGATATTCACAGGATTCCTGATGTCCTTCGCGGACAAAATCCTGATCGCCCCAGGTCATAAAGAACTTCGGGAAAGTCTTTCCGGCAGCCAGGTTTTCTTCAAATGTTTTCCGTGCCGCGACGGTCTCGTCCAGAAAGACCAGTTCTTCGCCGGCTTCTTTCTTTTTCTTCTCGAATTCGAGCCCAAACGCACCGGCGGACATGGCAAGCACTGCCGCATATTGCTCCGGGTACTTCACCGCGATCTTCTGTGCACCCATGGAACCCATTGACAGGCCGCCGATGAAGTTATCCTCCCTCTTGCCTGAGATCGGGAACATCGCCTGGCACATCTTCGGCAGTTCTTCCGCCACGTAAGTCATGAACTGTCCTTTTTCATTGTCTTCGTAACCCATGTTGTAATCAGCCGGCATGACCACGGCCAGTTTATGCTCGTCCGCGTAGCGGGTGATGTTGGTAAAATGCAGGTAATCACTGTCATCTCCCAGACCGCCGTGAAGAAGATAGAGTACCTGGTATTTCATCCCCGGCACATAGACATCCTTTCTTCCTTGCATGGTATCCGCGAAAGAATAGGTGGGAAGGCAGATCGTCACGTTTGTCTGCATCCCGATCGCCTGCGATAAGAAATTCATTCTGATAACTGCCATAATCCGTTCCTCCTGTTATAAGTCTTTGCATTGCTGTCTTCTGCCTTAATATAAAGATACCGCCTGTGCATCTTATTAGCAATGTGCGCGGAGCAGGTTCACGGGGTATGGTATAATAAAACCCTATGAAGATAATAACTGTGGAAGCTTATATCCTGAATACAGGAAAACTGTCTTTCCGCCCGGTCGTGACCCGCATCCTGACGGATGAAGGGATCACCGGGTACGGCGAAGCGTCTCTTGGCTTTTCCAGCGGCCCGGAAGGCGCGCTGGGGATGATCCGCGAGATCGCACCTCTTGTGATCGGAATGGATCCGATGGCGCATGAAGCCGTCTGGAACCGGATGTATTACGATTCTTTCTGGGGACAGGGCGGCGGTGCCGCGATCATGAGCGCGATCAGTGCGATCGATATCGCAGTCTGGGATATCCGCGGAAAGGCATTGGGCGTATCTGTCGGTACGCTGCTTGGCGGCAGGATGCGTGATAGTCTCCGCGCCTATGCCAGCCAGATCCAGTTCGGCTGGTCTAAGGAAGGGATCACCGGAGGGAAGGGATACTCACCGGACCTTCTGGCCGAACAGGCCGCGGCCGCTGTTTCGGACGGATACGACGCGGTGAAGGTCAATCTTCTGACGTACGCACCCGACGGATCCCGGTACGGCATTTTGAAGGGCCCGCTGCCCGGGAAGGTCCTGCGGGAAGCCGAACGGCGGATGAAAGCGGTCAGGGAAGCGGTCGGTGAAGATGTCGATATCCTGCTCGAAAACCACGGTTTTACGGATAAGGAAGCCGCTCTTTCCCTGGTGGATACCTGCGCGCCGTACAGAGCTTTTTTTATTGAAGAACCCTGTACGCAGGAAGAAGTACAGACCTGCGCTGCGTTCGCATCCCGGTGTCCCGTCCCGGTCGCCGGCGGAGAAAGGATCTACGGAAAAAGGGCGTTCGCGAACTTCTTTGAAGCGCGTGCGCTTGCCGTCGCACAGCCTGATGTGGGCAGCAGCGGCGGGATCACGGAGACGAAAAAGATCTGTGATATGGCGGATACCTTTGATGTGAACATTCAGACCCACCTAAGCGGGTCCCCGATCATAACGGCCGCTTCGGTGCAGCTTGAAAGTGCTGTCCCCAATTTCCTGATCCATGAGCATATCGTCACATGCCTTTCTCCGGCATACAGAGATCTCTGTATCTATGATGACCAGCCCGTTGGAGGCAGGCTTTCAGTTCCCGACCGGCCGGGGATCGGCCAGGAACTGACCGGTGAAGCGATGGAAAAAGCACTTGTAAAGGCAGTTATCTCATAAAGCAGACGGCGGAAGGAAGATGCTGGAAAAGATAGTCTATTACTTTCAGAACAGAAGCGGAGAATTCTGGCGTTACGCGGGGCAGCACATCGGTGTGAGTCTGCTTGCGCTTATGATCGCCCTTATCATCACAGTACCGCTCGGCATCCTTTTGTACCGCTACCGTATCGGAAGGACGATCGGGGAAAGACTGTTCGGTTTCCTCCGTATCGTGCCGTCATTAGCAGTATTGGCCTTCCTGATCCCGCTGATGGGGTCGGGGATCCGCCCCGCACTGGTGGCGCTTGTCATCCTGGCAATGCCGCCGATCCTGATCAATACGATCCAGGCCTTCCTGAACCTTCCTGCTGATCTTATAGAAGGCGCCAGGGGGATGGGCATGTCTGACGCGCAGATCTTTTTCCGTGTAAAACTGCCGCTGGCCTTCCCGCAGATGTTTGCGGGCATCCGGACAGCGGCGGTCGAGATCGTGGCGTCCGCGACGATCGCCTCGTATATAGGGGCGGGCGGCCTTGGCGTTATCATTTTTTCGGGCCTTAACCTGCTGCGTTATGATCTGTTGATCATCGGAGGCGGGGCAGTGGCCATTTTGTCACTGGCAACCGGATTTGTGCTGGACCAGCTGCTGAAGTATATGACCAGATACCGCAGGGCATGATCATATCGGAAGCGGACGGACCCGGCAGTTCATCCGTTCACACCTTCAGACTGTATATGTTGTTTACCTGTAAATTCAGAAGGAGGAGAGTAATGAAAAAAGCAACTGTCCTGGCTGCACTTGTCCTTGCCGCAGCAATGTTTCTTTGTGCCTGCGGAAGCAAAACTGACGGAAAACCCGTTGTGCGTTTTTCTTCAAAACAGTTCTCTGAGAGCCGTATCGTGGCAGAAGTCTACGCGCTGGCCCTGGAAGATGCCGGTATTCCCATCGAGCGTATGTTCGGCGTTTCCGCGATCCAGGAAGCGATAGCTGCCGGCGAGATCGATATCTATCCCGAGTATACCGGGACCGGCCTGATCGTCGTGCTCGGCCTGGATCCTCTGTATGATCCGCAGGAAGTGTATGATACCGTTAAGAAGGGATATGCTGAAAAGCTGAATATCACCTGGCTCGATTACGCGGAAGCCAATGACGGGGAAGGACTGGTCATCCGGACAGATGTGGCCGAAGCCCTGAATATATATACGATCTCCGATCTGCAGAAGCATGCCGGTGAGATCCGGATCGCGACACAGGGAGAATTTGAGGAACGTGAGGACGGCCAGAAGGCGCTGGAAAAGGTCTACGGCCCCTTCGAATGGAAATCGCTGACCGTCTATTCGGACGCCCTGAAGTATGACATCCTGGACAGCAACGAGGCGGATCTGGCCCCGGCATATACTACGGAAGCTTACCTTACGCTTCCCCAGTTCACACTGCTGGAAGACGACAAGCATGTATGGCCGCCGTATAATATCGCGCCTATCGTACGCAATGAGATCCTGGAAGCTTACCCGGAGATAGAAGATGTCTGCAACGCCATATCAAAGACACTGACAACGGAAGTCGTCACTTCACTGAACGCCAGGGTCGATCTTGACGGCGAGGAACCGGCTGACGTCGCTAGGGATTACTACGAAAGCATCAAAAAATAACCGGACAGAAAAGACAATGAGCGTTCTTGAATTCAAACATGTATATAAGACCTTTCCCGGAATGAACGGGTATGCGCTCGACGATATCTCACTTTCCATAGAGCAGGGTGAGTTCGTGACCATCCTGGGTTCTTCCGGCTGCGGTAAGACGACACTGATCAAAACGATCAACCGTCTTGTCGAACCGGATTCCGGAGAGATCACACTGTTCGGAGAGCCGGTAGGGGAACAAGATCCCGTCCTGCTGCGAAGGAAGATAGGCTATGTGATACAGCAGATCGGCCTGTTCCCGCATATGACGGTCGCCGGGAATATCGCGACGATACCGAAGATACTTAAGTGGGACAAAGAAAAGACAGCGGCCGAGACCGACAGGATCCTTG
>JAEEGL014310605.1_pt1 | contig 11815 bp, 8 predicted proteins | sample 9134231 | NCBI WGS metagenome assembly JAEEGL01 (sample SAMN16246548, study PRJNA631951) | gut metagenome | biome: gut microbiome; feature: rumen; material: fiber-attached | host: Bos | place: Iran: Karaj | collected 2018-10 | reverse complement strand
GCAGAAAGATCTTGAATGCTGTCTTCATGATAGAGGTCGCAGTATGTCAGTTATCTGTTGAACATAGTCTTCGATGTCGCCAGCCCCGAGCGTCACGAGGACGTCGAAGCCGCCTTGGCGCACCACGTCGAGGATGCCCTCCTTCGAGCACATCTGACGTCGGATGCCGGGGCGCAGGTTGTCGTAGATGAGCGCGCTTGTCACGCCCGGGATGGGCTCCTCGCGTGCCGGGTAGATGTCCACGATGCAGACGTCGTCGAGCAGCGAGAGGGCATCGGCAAAGTCGCGGTAGAAGTCGCGCGTCCGGGTGTAGAGGTGCGGCTGGAAGATGGCCTTGATGCGGCGCCCGCGATAGAGTTCGCGCAAGCTCTCCACGCTGCAGCGTATCTCGTTCGGATGGTGAGCGTAGTCGCTCAGATAGACCATCCTGTCCGTCTTGATGTGGAAGTCGAAGCGGCGGTCAACGCCTCGGAAGGAGGCCATGCCGCGCCGTATCTCGTCGGCCGTGGCGCCGGCTATCTGGGCCAGTGCCATCGCGGCAATGCCATTCTCGATGTTGACGCTGACGGGCACACCCAATTCGATGTCCGCGATGTCGCCGAGGGGCGAGACGAGGTTGAAGACGATGCGGCCGTCGCCTATGCGGACGTCCTCCGCGTGAAAGTCACCCGCCTCGCGGCTGTAGGTGAAGAGGGTCACGCCGTCCTGCACGGCAGGCTTCATCTTCAAGCCCGTGTGGAGGACGAGGTAGCCGCCGGGCTGTATCAGGCTGCTGTATTTGCTGAAGCTCTCCAGGTAAGCCTCCTCCGTGCCGTAGATGTCGAGGTGGTCGGCGTCGGTGGCCGTGATGACGCTGGCGAAGGGTGAAAGCCAGTGGAACGAGCGGTCGAACTCGTCAGCCTCAATCACCACGTAGGGGCTCGTCTTGCTAAGGATGTAGTTCGTCCCGTAGTTCTTCGTGATGCCGCCCAGGAAGGCGTTGCAGTCGATATGGCTTTGGTGGAGCATGTGCGCCGTCATGCTCGAGGTCGTCGTCTTGCCGTGCGTGCCGGCCACGCAGAGTCCCTTGTAGGAACGCGTCAGCGAGCCAAGCACCTGGGCACGTTTCTGCACCTCGAAGCCCTGAGAGCGGAAGAAGGTCAGCTCGATGTGCTCCTCAGGAATGGCTGGCGTATAGACCACGAGCGTGTGCGCCTTGTCGCGGCACGGGTCTGGTATGAGGTCCGTATCGTCCTCATAATGAACCAGGGCACCCTCCTTCTCGAGTTGCCCGGTGAGTTCGCTCGGCGTCTTGTCGTAACCGGCAACCACCATGCCGCAACTCAGGAAGTAGCGGGCAATGGCACTCATGCCGATGCCGCCGATGCCCACGAAGTAAACAGCCTTTATCTCCATGCTTTCTTCTCCTCTTTATGACGTTATATCGTTCTTTCTTTATTACGACTGGCTTTCCTTTGCCAGCTTGATGACCTCCTCTGCAATGATGCGGGCGGAGTCGCGCAGCGCCATCGCGGAGGCATTCTCGCCGAGCGACTTCAGCTTTTCCGTATCGACCACCGTCTCCAGCGCGAGCGGGATGAGCTGCTCGGGGGCGTCGGCATCGCGCACAAACAGGGCGGCGTGCTTGTTCACCAAAGCCATCGCGTTGTGCGTCTGGTGGTCTTCCGCCACGTTGGGGCTGGGCACCAGGATGCTCGGCTTGCCCAGGAGGCAGAGCTCGCTGATGCTGCCGGCGCCGGCACGGCTGATGACCAGGTCGGCCAGGCAATAGGCCTGGTCCATGCGGCTGATGAAATCCGTCGCCACAAGGTTCGTCGGCTTCCCCTTCACGTCGAGCATCTGCTCTATCTCCTTCTTATAATAACTGCCCGTTTGCCAAATGAACTGCACGGACGACGCAGCGATGCGGGAGAGGTTGCGGATGACGCTCTCGTTCAGCGTACGTGCCCCGAGGCTGCCCCCGATGAGCAGAACGGTGGGCTTCGACGGATTGAGGCCGAATGCTGCTGCACACTCCTCGCGCGTCAAGCTGTCGTTGAGCAAGCTCTGACGCACAGGATTGCCCGTCAGCAGGATACGGTCCTTGGGGAAGAAACGCTCCATCCCCTCGTATGCCACACATATCTTCCGCGCCTTCTTCGCGAGTGTCTTGTTCGTCAGACCTGCAAAACTGTTTTGCTCCTGAATAAGGCAGGGGATGCCCAACTCGTAGGCGGCGTTGAGGGTCGCCGAGCTGGCATATCCGCCCACGCCGACCGCCACCTGCGGCTTGAAGTCGCGCAGCGTCTGCTTCACCATGCGCTTGCTCTTCAGAAAGTCCATCAGGATGCTGATGTTGCCAGGCTTCCACAGAGGCCTGAGCAGGCCGCGCACCGGCAGTCCTATTATCTTGTAGCCCGCAGCAGGTACGCGCTGCATCTCCATCCTGCCCTCTGCGCCCACGAAAAGTATCTCGGCATCGGGGTCTATCTCTCGCAGCGCATTGGCAATGCTGATGGCGGGAAAGATGTGTCCGCCCGTGCCGCCGCCGCTTATTATAACTCTCAGTCCGTTCATGTACATCAATTAATATATGTTACGCTTCAGCCGTCTCCAGCTGTCTGCTTTCGTATTCAGGTTTACGCTTTGCCGTGTGGCTCACACTCAGTATCATGCCGATGTAGGTACAGGTGATGAAGAGGCTCGTGCCGCCTCGGCTGACGAGCGGTAACGGCTGGCCCGTGACGGGGAATGCGCCGACAGCGACCGCCATATTCATCATGGCCTGCACCACTATCATCAGGGAGAGGCCCATCACAAGATAGGAGGGGAAGAGCGCCTTGCATTTCTGGGCGATGCGCATCGAGCGGTACATCAGGACGAGATACAGGACGAGCACCGTCACCGCACCAAGGAGGCCAAGTTCCTCGATGATGATGGCGTAGATGAAATCAGAGAAAGCCTGCGGGATGAAGTCACGCTGGCGGCTGTTCCCCGGGCCGCGTCCGATGACGTTGCTCGTGGCGATGGCCACCTTCGCGTAAGCCTTCTGCGGATTGTCCTGCGGGCGATAGTCGCGGGGATCGGCAGGACGCTCCTGCTTGTCCGTAATGCGGTGGATCCATGTCGGCACGCGATGCAGAGGCCCCGACGACATCTGCCATTCCGTCAGCGTTTTCTCCGGGATGGAGTACGCCACGCCGAAGATGCTGCCTATGCCCAGCATGCCCAATACGAGCGCACCGATGAGTATCTTCTTGCGGATCTGCGCATAAAAGCATATGCCGTACATGACGATGGCTATGATAAAGGCGGTCGATGCATTCTCGGTGAAAATGAGCAGAATCGTGATGAATGCCATCATGGCTACTATTTTGAAGCCCATCGGACTGGCACCCTTCTCGTCGCGCAACGAGGAGAGGATGAAGCAGCTAAAGCCGACGAGGCTCAGCTTTGCGAGTTCGCTGGGCTGGAACCTGATGAAGCCAATGGATATCCATCGGCCCGCGTCGTTCGTCTTCTGCCCTATCGCCAGCACCGCTATCAGCAGGAAAAGCGACAGGAACATACCAATGGTGCAGAAGAGCTTGAAGTAGTTGCAGGGGATGAGATGTACGAGCCAGGCGATGAATATGCCCATGAGCATGAAAGATGCGTGCTGCATGATGGGGTCCCAATACGCTCCGGAGGCAAACGTCATGCGTGAGCTGGCGCTATAGACCTCGATGAGCGAGGTGGCGCACAGCAGGATGAAGACCGCCCAGATGCCAAGGTCGCCGTGTATCCACGTCTTGTCTTTCAGTTTATTTAGTTTCATTGGTCATTATTTTATAGGTACTATATATACTATAGTTACTATAGGTTCCTCACTTGCTCACAAAACTGTTCGCCTCGGTCCTCCATGTTTTTGAAGAGGTCGAAGCTTGCGCAGCAGGGGCTGAGCAGAACGGTGTAGCCTGGCTTTGCCATGCGATGGCAAGCCTCAACGCAGTCCTTCATATTGTTGGTGTCGGCCACAGGAATGCCCATTCCATCGAAGAAATCGTGCAATTTGGTGTTGTCGGCTCCGAGATAGACGAGGCCGGCGCACTTCTTCTGGACGAGGTCCTTGATGGCATTGTAGTCGTTGCCTTTGTCCTTACCACCGATGATGAGGATCGTCGGCGTGGTCATGCTTTCGAGAGCGTACCAGCAGGCATCTACATTGGTAGCCTTCGAGTCGTTGATGTACTGGACTCCGCCCACGCGTGCCACTTTCTGGAGCCGGTGCTCGACACCCTCGAAGTCGCTCAGGCTCTGGCGAAGCGAGTCGTCGTCTATGCCGCTGATGCGCGCCGCGATACCCGCAGCCAGGCTGTTGTACATGTTGTGCTTTCCGCGAAGGCTCAGGCTCTCCTGCTCCATGTTGAAGGGCGTGGGGTACTCGATGACGTACTGCCCGTCGGCAATGTAGCCGATCATGCCTTCTTTCCTGATGATGCTGAATGGGCACTTCTTGGCTTTGATGCCGTATTTGCGGAGCTCGGCTGAGATGATGGGATCGTCGTTCCAATAGATGAAGGCATCTTCCTCGGTCTGATTCTGCACGATGCGCATCTTGGCGTCAGTGTACTTCTGCATCGAGCCTTCGTAGCGGTCGAGGTGATCAGGGGTGATATTGAGCAGAATGGCAATGTTGGCCCGGAACTCGTACATGTTGTCGAGCTGGAAACTGCTGAGCTCGATGATGTAGTACTCATAGGTGCAGCCTTCGGCAATCTGGAGTGCGAGGCTGCGACCGATGTTGCCTGCCAGCCCGACGTTATAGCCTGCCTTTTGGAAGATGTGGTAAATGAGGCTCGTGGTAGTGGTCTTGCCGTTGGAACCTGTGATGCAGATCATCTTGGCGTCGGTGTATCGGCCGGCGAACTCTATTTCGCTGATGACGGGAATGCCGGCGTTCCTGACCTTCTGCACCATGGGTGCGTCCTCCGGGATGCCGGGGCTCTTCACCACCTCGCAGGCGCTGAGGATGAGTTCCTCTGAGTGCTGGCCTTCCTCCCAGGGCACGTCGTACTCGCGAAGCAACTGCTTGTAGTTCTCCTTGATTCGGCCCATGTCGCTGACGAAGACGTCGAAGCCTTTCACTTTCGCCAGCGCCGCTGCTCCCACACCGCTCTCGGCGGCTCCCAATATCACGATTCTTCTCATCTATTCATTTACCATTTAATCATTTACCATTTACCATTTCCTCCCCTTGCGGTGGAGTTGGAGGTGGCTTTATCTTATCTTAAGTGTTACGATGGCAAGGGCTGCCATGATGATTGTGACAATCCAGAAGCGTACTGTTATTTTGGACTCGAGCCAGCAGCCTTTGGGCCAGTTGATGAGCACCTTGAAGTTGGCTGGCAGCTGACCTGGGGCGACGCGGAACGTGTCGTGGAGCGGGGCGCGCTTTATGACGCGCCACTTCAGTCCCCGGCGATTGCCCATCCGCGCATAGTTGGTCTGCAGGATGACGCTCAGGCTCTCCATGAAGAAGACGAAGCAGAGCAGGGGCAGCAGCAGCTCTTTGTGGATGATGATGGCTGTGACGCCGATGATGCCGCCGATGGCGAGGCTGCCGGTGTCGCCCATGAAGACCTGCGCCGGATATGCGTTGTACCAGAGGAAGCCAATGAGTGCGCCCACGAAAGCGCAGATGAAGATGACGAGCTCCTCCGAGCCGGGGATGTACATGATGTTCAGATAGGCGGCCATGTGGATATGGCTGCTGACGTAGGCCAGTATGCCGAGGGCGATGCACATGATGGCAGCGTTGCCTGCGCACAAACCGTCCATTCCATCGTTCAAATTAGAGCCGTTGCTCACTGCCATGACGATGAATGTGGTGACCAACACGAAGAAGATCCACCCCGCTGCAGACTTGTGTTTGCCCAGCCACGAGAAGATGTCGGCATAGTTGAGGTTATTGTTCTTGACGAACGGGATGGTGGTGATGGTGCTCTTCACCATTTCGCTGCGATGCGTGACGACTTGCTCCGTGCCCTGCCTCTGGTCCTCGATGTTCTCGCAAATGACGGCATCGGGGCTCATCCACAGCGTCAGTCCGACCACCAAGCCGAGGACTGCCTGCCCCAGAAGTTTCCAGATGGGGCGCAGTCCGTCTTTCGTCACCTTCATCTTGATGTAGTCGTCGGCAAAGCCGAGCGCACCGAGCCACACGGTCGTGAAGAGCATGAGGAGCATGTAAATGTTGCGAAGGCGCCCCAAAAGCAGACACGGGACGAGGGTTGCGACAATGATGATGATGCCTCCCATGGTTGGCACCCCCTTCTTCTCCACGCCGAAGGGGTCGATGCTGGCGTCGCGCTGCGCCTCGCTGACGTGGTGCTTGCGCATCCACTTCACGAAGTACTGGCCGAACCACATGGAGATGAGCAGGCTCAGGACGAGCGTGAGGACTGCGCGGAAGGAGATGTAGTGCCAGACGTTGGCGCCGGAGACGCCGAATTCGCCTAAATATCTGAACAGGTAGTATAGCATTCGTTGACGTTTACTTTATGTTGAGTTATCTTGTTCTTTTTCATGTCTTCTGAAACCCCTCGTGAGGCGTCGGCCGCTCCTTGCTGTGGCATCGGCCGCTCCTTGCTGTAGCGTTGGGCTTTCCTTGCTGTAGCGTTTTCAGAGGCCAAATGCGTCGCGTATCACCTCGTGGTCGTCGAAGTGGTGCTTCACGCCCTTGACGATCTGGTAGTCTTCGTGTCCCTTGCCCGCTACGAGCACTACGTCGCCGGGCTGCGCCATGGTGCAGGCGGTGCGGATGGCTTCGCGGCGGTCCACGATGCTGAGTACGCTGCGGCGCTGGCTGGCGTCGAGGCCGGCCAGCATATCGTTTATTATCTCTTGCGGGTCTTCATTGCGGGGGTTGTCGCTCGTGATGATGACGCGGTCGCTGTGCCTGACGGCCTCCTGCGCCATCAGGGGGCGCTTGCCCTTGTCGCGGTTGCCGCCCGCCCCGCATACCGTCCAGCACTGTCCCTTGCCCTGCAGCACCTCGTTGATGGTCGTGAGAACGTTGACGAGGGCATCAGGCGTGTGGGCGTAGTCGACGATGGCGGTGACGCCCTCCCGCGAGCGGATGGCCTCGAAGCGACCGTTGACGGGCTTCTGCGCGCTGAGGAGCACGAGGGCCTGCTGCGGCTCGACGCCCAGCATGACAGCCGTGCCATAGACGGCCAGCAGGTTGCTCACGTTGAAGCGCCCCACGAACTGCACGCTGACGTCGCGGCCGTCAATCTCCAGGTCCATACCTTCGAAGCTCTCCTCCATGATGCGCGCCTTGAAGTCGGCAGCCGAGTGGAGCGAGTAGGTCTTGACCGTCGCCTTGCAGTTCTGCACCATGACCATGCCGTTGCGGTCGTCGGCGTTGATGATGGCGAAAGCATCGGCGGGCAGGGCGTCGAAGAAGCCCTTCTTCGCGTCGCGGTAGGCTTCGAACGTCCCATGATAGTCCAGGTGGTCGCGCGTCAGGTTGGTGAAGATGCCGCCCGTGAAGGTGAGGCCTCCGATGCGCTTCTGGCTGACGCTGTGCGAGCTGACCTCCATGAAGGCGTATGCACAGCCCTCGTCGGCCATACGGCCCAGCAGGCGGTTCAGCGTGATGGGGTCGGGCGTCGTCACCTCCGTGGGGATGGGCTCGCCGTCGATATAGTTGCAGACCGTGCTGCAGAGGCCGCACTTGTATCCAAGCTGACGGAAGATGTTGTAGAGCACGGTGGCGATGGTGGTCTTGCCGTTCGTGCCGGTGACGCCGACGAGATGCATGCGCTCGCTCGGGTTGCCGAAGAAGTGCGTGGCAAGCGTGCCGACCACGTCCTCCGTGCTGGGATAGACTAGATAGGTGACGTCGTCCCTGGTCACCTCAGGCAACTGCTCGCAGACCACGACGCCCGCGCCCAGCTCGATCGCCTTGTCGATGAAGGTATGTCCATCCACTTGCGTGCCGCGCATCGCCACGAAGGCCGCGCCCTGCTGTATGCGGCGGCTGTCGAGCTCGATGCCAGTCACCTCCCTGTCCGTGCTGCCCACGATGCGCTGTGGTGCGCAGCCATATATGAGTTGTTCAAATTTCATTGCTATCGTATTTCAGAATTATCAGAGTCTTCATAGTGTTCAGAGTGTCCGGGACAGCCCATTGCTCACAGTTTCCTGGGCGAGGCGGTCAGGTTGATTTGCTTTCCCTTGACGGCCACCGTGCCCGGGGCGATGTCCTGCTTCGTTATCTCGCCGACGCCGTTGATGCGGACGCGCAGACCGCGCTTCTGCAGGGTGAAGACCGCGTCCTTCACGCCCATGCCGACCACATCGGGTACCCTGTCGTCCGCTATCGTATCGGCATCGGCCAGGCTAAGCTGTTTGCCCGAGATGCCCATGCCCTCGACGATGGCCTCGGCTCTGCGCTTGTTACCCTTCGTCACCTCAGGCACGAAGACGCTGTTCGTGTCGGCAGCCAACGCGGCACTCTGCATCGAGTCCCTCGACATGATAAACTGCGATATCTCGCTGAAGACGGGTCCGCACTGCCCACCGCCGGAAGCCGGCAGGCCTTTCTTTCGGATGCAGACGATGCAGCTGTACTTCGGGTCGTCGCTTGGGAAATAGCCGCAGAAGCTGACCATATACTTGCGTCCGGCATACGAGCCGTTCTCGCTGAACTGTGCCGTGCCGGTCTTGCCGCTCACCTTGAAGAGCTTGCCGCCATTGCCGGCCTTCCTGCCCAGGCCGCCGCTCACGACGTGCTCCAGGCAGTATTGGATGTCGCGGAGCGTCGAGGGCTTGCATATCCTCTCCTTGATGACCTCCGTCGGGAACTCACGTATCACCATGCCGTCCTTCAGCTCAGCCTTCACGAAGCGAGGCTTCACCATCTTGCCGCCGTTGGCAATGGCGTTGTAGAACGTCAGCGTGCTGATGGGCGGCAACATCGTGACGTAGCCGATGCTCATCCATGGCAGGTCGGGCTTGCTCCAGTAGCGTTTCTTGTCCTTCGGGTGGGGCACGTACGGCTCACCCTTGCCCACGAAGGGCAGATTGAGCGGGATGCCGACGCCCTCGCGGTGGAGACCATCGACGTAGGCCGACGGATTGTCGCTGTATGCACGGTCGATGATGGTGCTCACGCCGATGTTGCTGCTCTGCCCAAGTATGTCCTCCACCTTCAGCGTGCCGTAGCCGCCGCGATGCCAGTTGTGGTCCTTCATGTTCCTGCCATGCATCTGGACGATGCCCGGCGCACAGTTCACGCTGGTATTGAGGTCGATCTTGCCGTCCTCAAGCGCCACCATGATGCTCGCCGTCTTAAACGTCGAGCCCGGCTCCCAGAGGTCGCTCACGGCGTTATTCTTCATCTCGTAGTACTCCCCGTCTTCGCCGCGCGTCAGGTTGACGATGGCCTTCACGTCGCCTGTCTTCACCTCCATCACGACCACGACACCCACCTCGCCGTTCACCAGCTCTTCCTTGAGCTTGCTACGCAATGTGCGGTCCGCGAAATCCTGTATGTTGATGTCGATCGTGGTGAGGAGGTCGTGCCCGTTCTCTGCTTGCGTGTCGATGATTGGCACCAGGCGATTGCGCATCACAATGAAATGCTTCGAGCCCGGCTTGCCTCGCAGGATGCTGTCGAAGCTCAATTCGAGGCCGCACTTAGGCTTGCTGCTCGTGTCGTTATACAGTTCGCCGATGGTGCGGCTCGCCAAGCCTCCGTACGGCTTAAGGCGGAGAAGCATCTCGTCGGCGTGGAAGCCGCTGCGATACATGCTCTCGCGAAGGAAGGGCAATTCTTTGCAAGCACGATACTGTACGTAAGTGGCCAGCTTCGGATAGATGCGCCACGAGTACTTGCCACGCTGTTTGCCCTGCAGCAGTCGCTGTCGGAACCACTCGGCCTCGCGGTCGGGGAAGATGCGTGCAAGGCCTCGGGAGATGCTGTCCAGGTCGACGCGGAAGGCGGAGTCGCGGAAAGCGCGGGTCTTTGCCTCGATATTCGAGTCCGGATCGTGCACGGCGAAGTCCATGTAGAGTGCGTATTTGGGCACCGTTCCCGAGAGTACCTGGCGGTCGCACGACAGGATGTTGCCGCGGTTGGCCGGTATCTGGGCCGTCCGGCTGTTGAGTCCCACCGCCTTCCAGTACTCGTTCTCGGGCGGCAGCATTGTATAGAGAGCCTTGCCCAGGATGTATAGTCCTGCGAGACACATCAAGACGAAGATGACGAAGTAGCGTCTGGGAGCTTTATCTTTGCCAGTTTGCATAATCTCTTTTCTCTAATCCCTAATCTCTTTTCCTTGTTTCTGAATCCTCAATCCTTACTCTTGGGAATTGATGACATACGGCGCAACTTTGCTTGGTGTAAGCGTGCTGTCGCCCTGTTCGCGCAGTTTCTGTTCGAGCTGGCTCTGCCGGCAGAGTTGTGTGAGTTCGCTGACGCGGGTGATGCTGCGGTAACGCCAGTCCTTGAGCTCCGTCTCGAGTTCCGTCTCCTTCATTATCTCGACTTGTGCCTGATAACCATTCGTGATGTAGAGGAAGATGCCGGCGAGGACGAGGATTAACATTTTCCATTGGCTCAGAAACCAACGGGGCGCTGCATCGAGCACCTGGCGGACGCTGTCGAGCGTCAACTCATCGACCTCGTCGTCGTCGCTGACGAGCGAACGCATCAGCTTCTCCTTGTCGCTGACTTGCTCGGGAGCGTCCTGCGCCTTTGCTGCCTCTGGGTTTTCCGATGGCTCAGATGGCTCAGGGCTTTCAGCAGGCTCAGGGGATTCGGAGTGTTCGGAGGGGTCGTGCAACTCCTGCAACTCGTCGATGCTATCTAATTCAATCTCTGCCATATCGTTTCTTATAATTCTCTCTTTCTTGCGATGCGGAGCTTTGCGGAACGACTGCGCGGGTTGCTCTTCTGCTCGTCGTCGCTGGGGATTATGATGCTCCTGTTGACGGCCTCGAGTGGCGCTCCTGTCCGCCCGTAGATGTCTGTCTCGACTTTTCCTTCGACGTTGCCTGCCTTGACGATATTCTTCACCATGCGGTCCTCGAGGGAATGGTAGGTGAGAATGCTGAGGCGGCCTCCCGGCCTGAGCAGCTCCGTCGCTGCGCTCAGCATCTGTCTGAGGGCGCCCATCTCGGCGTTGACCTCTATGCGCAGTGCCTGGAACACTCGCGCCAGGTCTTTCTTCTCGCGGTCATAGCCCATGAGTGGCCTGAGCACCTCGACGAGCTGTGTGGTCGTCTCGATGGGCTGTTGCTGGCGGGCCTTTACGATGGCCGACGCGATGCGGCGGCTGTTCTTCAGTTCGCCGTAGAGGTAGAGGATGTCTGCCAACTGCTGCTCGCTGTAGTCTGCTACGATGCGCCCGGCCGTGAGGTTGGCCTGCCGGTTCATACGCATGTCGAGGGGTGCGTCGAAGCGGAAGCTGAAGCCTCGCCTCTCCTCGTCGAGGTGATGGCTACTGACACCGAGGTCGGCCAGGATGCCGTCGACCTGCTCGTGCCCGTAGTAGAGCATCCAGTTCTTGAGGAATCGGAAGTTGCTGCGGATGAAGGTGAAACCAGCCTCGCCCTCCATAGCGCTGGCGTTGGTGATGGCATCCTCGTCCTGGTCGAAGCTGTAGAGGTGGCCAGTGCCTGCCAGGCGCCGCAGTATCTCCCTGCTATGGCCGCCGCCGCCGAACGTGAGGTCCACATAGATGCCTCCCGGCTTGATGTCGAGCCCATCGACTGCCTCCTTGAGCAGCACCGGCACATGATATTCCTCCTCACGCGTGTACATTATATTATATTGTTTAGGCCT
>JAEEGL010806305.1_pt1 | contig 11815 bp, 14 predicted proteins | sample 9134231 | NCBI WGS metagenome assembly JAEEGL01 (sample SAMN16246548, study PRJNA631951) | gut metagenome | biome: gut microbiome; feature: rumen; material: fiber-attached | host: Bos | place: Iran: Karaj | collected 2018-10 | reverse complement strand
TATAATAATTATTAACTTAATTAATCACATTTATCAAATCAATAAATACTTATTAATCATATTTTTTTATAATATAATTTATTTATATAAATTTAAAAATACAATATTTTATGGAGTTTTTATTCACGCGGTATATATAAAATTTAAAATTTTATTTTAACGATATACTATAAAAATAATAATAAATTTCGTTTGTGTCAGCTTATTTTTCTCTAAATGACTCTACACTTTTTAACTCTAAGCTTTTAATATTTAATTCTTTCATTAGATTGCTAAATTGATTATAATTATCAAAAGGTCCATAAGATTTACCATCATACATATCAATAATCCAATAATATATTTTTGTTTCATCAGGTATCTGATAAGTATTTTGTATATTATCCGGATATTTTCTTTTTAATCCAAATTGTTTAGCAATTATATATCTATCATCATAATTCATTTCAACAACCTTAGGAGGTATTATTTTGTCATCCTCTAATATAATATAAACATTATGAGCTGATGGAGCATATAATACGTATCCATTTGGCAAATCCACTTTATAATCCGATAACCCACAACCTGAAATTAATATTATAATAACAATAAATATCATTTTTTTTATAAAATATTTTAAATTTTTTACACCGTTAAATATCATAAACACTCACTTTCCATTCAATTAATTTTAATCGACTAATGACATCTTAAGCAATAATCAATGTTAACTTTAACATTATATGTATTAATTATTCCTTCTTCTTGATATGCATATGCGATATTATTTATAAAATGTATAAAGCTATCTAATTCTTCAATTTTAAAATCATAAACATCAGATAGTGTAATTTTTAGATTTCCACTTCCATTTTCTAAATAACCCTGAACATGTACAGAAGATTCATGAATTCCTAATCCTAAATCTAAATCAGTGCTAAACGGAAATACAAGACCGTCGAATTTTTTGTCAATATATCCATTTTCTTCAACTGAAATTTTATCCTCAATATATTTTTGAAATGTTTGAGAATTAATTATTTTCTGAGAAATTTTTGAATCTGATTTAAATTCAACATCTTGTGGATTGTCCCTAAGGGAATGTGTCAATAATCTTGCCGCATTCTCCATACCAATCTGGCTCGAAATAGCTGCACAAATATTAACTGACGTTCTAACAATATTTTTTTTAGATAATAATCCTACGTTACTTACTGCTGCTTTTACGACATTCTTAACTATACTTTTTGCCTTTTTAAATAAGTTTTTCAAAAGTCCATTACCACTTGAATCACTATTCATAATAGGATTATTACTACAATATGCATAAAGATTATATCCCAATATATCACCATTAGATCCTATTGTGCCATCTGCATTTATAAATCTTCCCCATTTAGGATTATAATATCTATTATTTAAATAATATAACTTAGTTTCTTTATCATAATAATATCCTCTATATCTAAATGGATTTAGATTTGCTGGATGATTTGAAAAGCCACTTATATCCATACCATTTTCATTAGTAACAGAAATAATATTTCCCCAAGAATCATATTCATACAAAGCAGTAGTTAAGCCATCTACTGAACTTATTCCGATAATATCATTTTGATTATTTTTTAAATAATAATAGTAATCATTATTATAATAAAATCCAATTAATCCATCAACACTATTACGAACATAGTATAACACATTATTACCTGTTTTTTCAAGTACAATTTTACTTCCTTCAACATAATATTCAGTTTCAACATTGTTCACTAATTTTTTTATTCTAATTCCATCTTTATTGTATTTGTATGTTATATTATTATTTAAATCTATATAACTATTTAATTGTCTACCATTTATCCAAGATAATGTTATATCACTACCTATCGTTAATGGATTACCTATTTCATCATAAGTAATACTTTTGTATATAATAAGTTAATTGGTAAGAAGGAAGCATATGAAGATAATGGAGTTATTGTAGGAATTGGTTATAATGAATGTGATAATGAACTAATATCCAAGTTTGAAAAGTTGGAATTTGATGAAAAGTTGGATATATTTAGTGAAATAATCATTAGATATGATAATGAAACGTATTTTGATAAAAGAATTACAATGATATCCTTTGATACGGAGTTAAGTGGATTTGATATAGCAAATATAATAAAAGATTTTAAAAGTAAATATTAAATCCATAAAATGATATTTGAAAACTTGATATTATAGATAGACTTTTATATTTGATTCTATTTTCATCTAAATATTGAGTTTTTAAATTATTTATTAGGAACTCAATATAGAGTTCTTTTTTTCATTTATTCAAATATGTTTAAATGAGGAGGAGAAACAATTGAACAATAATCCTTCACTTGATATTGCTAAAAAAGAAATTGAAAAAGCAATTGTTAGTGAACTTTGTAAAAAGGGTGTAATAGATTTTTGCGAGTGTAATAATATAACAAGAAAGTTAGATGAAGATATTATTAAATTAGAAGATAAATTAAAAATTAAGGAAGATATGAAAAATATAAAAATAAAAATTCCTATTTAGGCAAGGAGGAAATAATATGATACTGAATCTATATTCAATAAGAAATGTTTTAGCTACTGGTAAAAAATTAATAGATTTACCGCTTCGTGTTACATTTTATGCTCGTGTATCAACGGATCATGAAGAACAATTAAATTCATTAGAAAATCAAGTTATGTATTTTGAAAATTATATTAAATCACAAATAAATTGGATATTTGTTTCTGGATATGTTGATGAAGGAATAAGTGGAACTAGTGTTAATAAACGAGATAATTTTCTAAAAATGATAAATGATGCAAAAAAAGGTATGTTCAATTTGATATTAACAAAGGAAATATCTAGATTTTCAAGAAATACTGTAGATAGTATAAAATATACACAGGAGTTACTATCTTATGGCGTTGGATTATATTTTTTAAATGATAATATTAATACATTTGAAACAGACTCTGAACTTCGTTTAACTATAATGTCTTCTATTGCACAAGATGAAATTAGAAAACTATCGGAAAGAATTAGATTTGGATATAAAAGAAGTGTTGAAAAAGGTGTAGTTCCTGGAAGTGATAATTTTTATGGTTATAAAAAAAATAAAGGTAAATTAGAAATAGTAGAAGAAGAAGCAGAGTTAATTAGACTAATATTTAATGAGTATTCAAGGGGAGAAATGGGAACTGGTAGATTAGGACATTATTTATATAATGAATATGGTATTAAGAGCAAAACAAATAAAGCATTGGCAGGGACAGTAATAGGAAGAATAATTAGGAATCCAAAGTATAAAGGTTACTATTGTGCTCATAAAGAAACTACTATAGATTATCATTCAAAGAAAAGAATAAGGTTTAAACCAGATGAATGGATAGTATATAAGGATAATGAGTCTTGTCCTCCTATTGTTTCAGAAGAATTATGGGATAAATGTAATAAGATTTTAGATGAAAATTCCAATCGACATAAAACTCATACAAGAACTGATATGAGATATGCTTTATCCGGGAAAATAAAATGTTATCATGATGGAGCAACTTTTATAAAGGGAAGTTATAAAAATAAAAAAACAGATGTGATAAGTAAGTATTGGGGATGTTCTAATTATAGAAAATATGGAAAACAAAAAGTAAATGGTTGCAATACTCCAATAATTCATTATGAAGAATTATTAGATATATTTAAGATAATGGTAAATAATATATTAGATAAAGAAAATGATATTATACAAGAAATATATAATTTAATTAATGAAACAAAAAGTAAATATGATTATTCAAAAGAAATAAATGAAGTAGAAAAGAAAATAGATGAAATTAAAAGTGCCAGATCAGAACTAATTAACATGCGTGCAAGAAAAGAAATTGAAGGAGATGAGTATAATGATGCAAGAGAAAAATATAATAATGATATAATTATTTTAGAAAAGAAAAAGCAAAGTTATTTGTCGATGAATAATGAAGTTGATTATAAACTAAATATTAATGATTGTTTAAAAAAGATACATGATGTTATATTAGAAGATGATGAAAGTGTATTTAAAGTATTTGGAAGTATAATAGATACTATATATGTTGAAAGATTAGATGATGAAATAAAAGAAGATGATGAAACTCATAAGGTTATGTTACATTTTAAACTTAATATACTTAGTCACAATGATGGTGACTTAAATTTAAACGATTTTTTACTGCTTTTTAGTAACAGCGACAGATGCAGTAGTAGCTCTTGCTGAGGCGGTTGCTGGCACAGAAGATAATTTTGTTAATATGATGAATGATAAAGCTAAAGAATTAGGATTAAATGATACTAATTTTAAGAATTGTCATGGATTAGATGAAGCTAATCATTATTCTAGTGCTCATGATATGGCGGTAATAGCTCGTAATTTAGTAAGCCATGAAAAAATATTAGAATTTAGTTCTATTTATGAATCATATTTAAGAGAAAATACTGATAGGAAGATATGGCTTGTTAATACTAATAAATTAGTACGTTTTAAACAAGGAGTGGATGGACTAAAAACTGGTTTTACTGATACAGCTGGGTATTGTTTAACTGCTACTATGAAAAAAGATGATATGCGTGTTATTGCAACTGTTATGGGAGAAAGTGATGCAAGTGTTCGTAATACGGAAGTAGGACAGATGTTAGATTATGCTTTTTCAATGTATAAACTCGATAAAGTATTATCTAAAGATAGTATAATAAAGAAAAAAAACATTAATAAAGCTAAGATTGATAAGATTAGTATTGTACCATCTAGAGATGTAACTATTTTGTCTAAAAAAACTGATAAAATTAATCCTACTTATAAAATTAAAGTTAATGATTTAAAAGTGCCTATAAAAAAAGGAGATGTAATTGGTAAGTTAACAGTTTATAATGATAGTGAAGTATTAGATACTATTGATTTAACTGTTAATAAAGATATTAAAAAAGCTAATATATTAGAATTATATTTAAAATATTTAAAAGATATATTAAGTGGTGATATTAGAATTTGATAATTAATTGATTAATTTGTGTTTTAGGTGATAAATTTAATTAATAATTATAAATATGATGTAATATGATATTTTATTATAAAATATCATATTTTTTATTGATAAAAAGAAATAAATTTGCTAAAATTGATATAGTAGGTTGGAGGCGATAAGATGGAGAAATATGTACCTGATATATATCAGAAGGATATATATTCAATTAATTATGATAATTTATCAAGCCGTGGGATTAAGAATTTATTATTTGATTTAGATAATACTATTGCCCCAATATTTGATAAGCATCCTAATGAAGATGCAATAAATTTATTTAAATTTTTAAAAAGTAAGAAATTTAAAATAATGATTGTATCAAATAGTATTGATGCAAGGGTTGGTGTATTTGCTAATGATCTTAAAGTTGAATATTTAAGTAGTGCAAAAAAACCTAAAAATGCTAAATTATCTAAGTTAATTGATGAAAATAAGTTTGAGATAGATAAGACGGCAATTATAGGAGATTCTATGATGGATGATGTAGTTGTTGGCAATAGTTTAGGTATTACGACTGTTTTAACTGATCAGTTAAATAGGCATGAGTTTCCTTTTGCTAAAATAAAAAGAATGAAGGAAAAAAGAATGCAAAAAAAATTAAGAGATAATAATTTATTTACTAAAGGAAGATACTATGAGTAAATGTATTGGATGTGGTGCAATATTAAATAGTGAGAAGGATAAAGAGGGATATACTACTAATTTAGATGGTAATTTATGTGAGAGATGTTTTAGAATTAGAAATTATAATGAATATAAGGTGGTAATTAAAGATAATAGTGATTATATTGAAATTTTAAAAAATATTAGTAGTAATGATTTAGTAATATTGGTTGTTGATTTATTAAATATTAATGATAAACTAGATGATATTGGTAAACATTTAAGTAATAATATTTTATTGGTACTTACGAAATATGATTTAATGCCTTCTAATAATGAAGATAAATTTATTTCTTTTTTTAATAAGTATAATTTAAATATTGTAGATACTGTTATTATTAGTAGTAATAATAATTATCATTTTGATTTGTTGATGGATAAAATAAATATATATAGGAGTAGTGATAAGGTATATGTAGTAGGATTTACTAATGCTGGTAAGTCTAGTATGATTAATAAATTAATTTATAATTATTCTAATAATATTAATTATATTACTACTTCAAATTTGCCTTCAACTACTTTAAATACTATTGAAATAAAGTTAAATGATTTTATTTTAGTAGACACTCCAGGATTAATTGATAATAGTGTTGTTAATTATATAAATAGTGATTTAATTAAGAAGGTAATTCCTAAGAAAAAAATAAAACCTATTACGTATCAAATAAAGAGTAGACAAATTATTAATATTGAAAATATTGTAATGTTAGATTGTACTGATACTAATATAACATTATATATGTCTAATAATTTGGATATAAAGAGATATTATATGGATATTAATAAGAATAATTTGAAAAAACATCATTTTAAAGTTGACAAAGATAATGAAATTGTTATTCTTGGATTGGGATTTGTTCATGTTAGTAAAAATTGTATTATCGATATATATGTTATTAAAGATACAAGTGTTTTTGTGAGGGATGCTTTGATAGGAGGATAATGATGCAGAAGAAAAAAAATATTAATAGTTTATTTTTTTGGATTGTAATTGTAATTGGGGTGGGTTTAACAATATTTTTTATGCCTAATATTTATAAGAAATTACAAGATATGGATACTCCTAAAGTTAAAAGAAATATAAATGAGAATAAAACTATAGATAAGCAAGAAAAAATTACTATAGGGAGTAAAATAATTGATAATTTGTTTTTTCCTGTTATGCGTAATGATAAAACTAAATTGGAGACATTTTATGATTTTGATGAGATAAGTATTAATAATTTTAGTAATAATGATATTTTGTATAATGCTTTTTTAGATATTTATGATGGATATTTAAGGGATAAAGGTAAGATTGGTTGTACAAGTAATAGTAAAGAATTTGATGCTAAATATTTGAAATCTAGGATTAAAAATATTATTGGTAAGACTGTTAGTTATAATTTAGATGATTTTACTGTTCCAAATAATAATGTGAATAGTAAATATACTGGATTATGGAAGTATGATAGTAATAATAATACGTATATATATTATGGCGAATGTAATGTTTTAAATAATGATATTATATATTATGATTTAAAAAAAATATATAATGTAGAGACTTCTGTAGATAATAGTGTACTTTATTTGTATTATTATATTGGATTTGCTAAAATAGAAAATAGGCATTATATAATATATAATGATTTAAATATGAGTAATGAAGTTGCCAATGGTGATTTTAATGATATTAAAGATATTGATAATGTTTTTAATAATCTGGATATGAATAGTTTTAAAATTTATAAATATACATTTAAGCAAGGGTTATGTAGTTATGATAATTATTGCTTTTATAAGGGAGAATGGGTAGATGCTAGGTAATTTAGATGGATATACAGGTGATGGATTTAATCAAAGAAGAGCATTTATAGGTTCTAATAATGGGATAAATTATATTAATGATAAAAAGAAATTAGATGAAAAATTAAAAATAGAAGAACAACTGAGAAAAGATAAGAAGATGAATTTAGTTAATCAAAAGAATAATACATTAAATCAAATGAATAATTTAATGCGTAATAATAATTTATTTAAATGATATTAATCATTAATATCATTTTTTTTAGGAGTATGTATGAAGAAAATAGGAATTTTTATAGTTTTATTTATTATTTTTATATTTCCTGTTAAGGCAATTGAGATAAATAGTAAAAGTGGTATTATGTATAACTTAAATGATGATTTAATTATTTATGAAAAAGATAGTAATGAAAGATTTCAAATTGCTAGTCTTACTAAAATAATGACGGCTATTATAGTTATTGAAAATACTAATTTGGATGACACTGTTACTGTTAGTTATCAAGCTTTTAAAGGATTAGATGGATATGCATTGGCTGGTTTTAAGGCTGGTGATAAGGTTACTGTTCGTGATTTATTATATGGTCTAATGCTTCCAAGTGGTGCAGAATGTGGAAATATGTTAGCTTTAACAGTATCTGATTCATATGATAATTTTATTAAATTAATGAATGATAAAGTTGATGAGTTAAAATTAGAAAATACACATTTTGATAATGTTATCGGTAAAGATAGTGATGATAATTATTCATCATCTTATGATTTATCTGTTATTTTAAAATATGCTTTAAAAAATGATATATTTAAAGAAATATATTCGTCTATTAATTATATATCGACAAATGGTATTAGAATGAGTAGAACAATAGATAAATTGGCTAAGGGAATGGATCTATCTTTAATTAAAGGTGATAAAACTGGTCATACTGATGATGCAGGATATTGTTTAACATCAATATCTAATATAGATAATATAGATTTTTTAATAATTACTTTAGGCGCTAAAAGTGCTAATGAATATGTAGCTGATCATAATAATTTATATACTTATTTTAAAGATAATTATAGTTATAAATATATTTTAAATAAAGAACAATTTTTAACTAGTATTTCTATTAAAAATGGTAAAAAGAAATCATTAGATATTTATTCTGATAAAGAAATAAAGAAATATTTAATCAACGATATTAATTTAGACGATATAAAATATGAATATGATGGTATTGATTTAATTACCAAAGATATAAAATTAAATGATAAGTTAGGTATTGTTAAAATAAAATATAATAATGAAGTATTGGATACTTATGATGTATATTTAAATGAAAAAGTTGAATTTAAGATGGAATTTTATTTAAAAGTGATTATTGTAGTTGTTCCATTATTATTTATAATATTTATTATAAAAAAATATAAAAATAGAAAGAGAAAAAAGAGAAAACAAAGATATTATAAGAAATAAAAAAGAACTGTTGTTCTTTTTTATTTTGTTTTTTGTGTTTGATAATTTTTAAAATAATCTATACTTGTATACTCTGGTATATTATATATTTGAGGTAGTTCTAATGTTTGTCCTATGTATAGGTCAACGTTTTGTAAATTGTTTATATTCATGATTGTATATGCATCTGTACCAAATTTTTCAGCTATTTCTGATAGTGTATCACCATCTTTTACAGTGTATGATAAGTTAGGTATAAATTTATTAGGGTTATTTAAATTATATTCTTCTATTATGGATGTTATATTTTGTTTCCATAATATTGGCCCATCTGATAATTCAATCATACTTCCTTCTTCCTGAGTATTAATGCTGTTAATGCTTTCTTGTGTTTTAATTAAGCAATCAAAATTGTTGGTGAAGTCTTTAAAGTACTTATTACTTATTTCATTAATTTTGTCAATGCTTTCTTCTGTACCATAAATACCAGCGTAAATTTTGTTATTACTTAGTATATATATAAATTCACGCGCATGAAAGCATGCTGAATAGTCTACTGTTAAGGATAAATAGTTATCTATATTAAGTAATACAGGACAATCTATTTGATGTTGTGTAATTATTTGTTTAGCAATTTCTATACTATTATATATAGTATTATTATCAATATGTGTGTATTCAAATAATAATCCTAAATGTTCATTTTGATATTTAGTTAATAAATCTTCTGGAATGATATTGTCTGTTATTTTAATGAATGAAAATTTTTGACCGTCTAGTATTTTTTCAAAATTGTCATTAAATTCACCATTTATGGAACCATAATCGTTTAAATAATCTGGAATGGTTATACTAATACTAGATTCATCTGCTGGCACTGTTTTATTTTCTTGAGGGTTGCACGCTGTTGTTGCCATTGTACTACCAGCTATGGTTCCTGCTAAAATAAAGCTTTTAATTTTTTTTGATATTTCTTTGTTAATTTTTGTCATTTTTATCTTCCTTCTTTCTATATCTTATATTTTAAAAGACAACAATTATCAATTTTTAACTTTTTAAAATTGGTATTTTTATTATATCCTACTATATTATAATGTAGTGCTCTTATAGTTGCTTCATGGGATACTATTAAGATATTTTTATTAGGATATTTATTTTTAATATCTTCTAAAAATAGTTTTGTTCTTTTTAGTAAATCTTGCATTTTTTCAATATTAGCATTTAAATCTGTATTTAGTTTATAGTTCCAGACTTTTATATGGTCATAAAGTTCATCCGATTTTCCTTCAAGGTCTCCTGCATATCTTTCTATAATTCTATCATCGTAGATAACAGAAATATTTTTATTATTTAAAATAATACTTGCTGTTTCTTTTGTTCTTACTAGTGGAGATGATATTACTAAATCAATATTTAATTTATCTATTTCTTTTTGTAGATTTTTAGCTTGACTAATTCCTGTATCATTTAATTTGGTATTTGTTATTCCTTGAATAATATGATTTTTATTTAAATCAGTTTGTCCATGCCTAACTAAGTATAAATTCATAAATCCTCCTTTAGTTATATTATAATATTTTTTTTAATATTAATAAAGATATTTATAATAAATAATATATGATATAATATATTTATATGGAGGTTTTTATGTCAAAAGAAGAAAGAGTAATTAATTATTATGTGCTTTGCAATAAATTAAAGAATGTTATTAGAACTGGTTGGTTAGATTGGAAAGTAAATAAAGATAGAGTAGAAAGTGTTGCAGAACATATATATGGAACACAAATGCTTGCTATAGCTATGAAGAGTGAATATAATTATGATATTGATATTATGAAAGTAATATATATGTTAGCAATCCATGAATTAGGTGAAATTATAATTGGTGATTTAACTCAATTTCAAATAGATAAACAAGATAAGATTAGAATAGAACGTGAAGCTGTAAGCAATATTTTAAAAGATTTATTAGATGGTGAATATATTAATAAATTATATTTAGAATTTGATGAAAGGAAAACTAAAGAGGCTTTATTTGCTCATTATTGTGATAAATTAGAGTGTGATTTGCAAGCTAAACTTTATGATGAAGATGGATGTGTTGATTTAAATCATCAAGATGGTAATGATACTTATAATCATCCTGATGTACAAGAATTATTAAATAATGGAATGTCTTTCTCAGAAATGTGGCTTACTTTTGGACAAGAAAGATATAATTATGATGATAATTTTAAGAGTGTATCTGATTATGCTTTAAAAAATAAAATTAAAAGATGATACTCAGTATTATCTTTTATTTTGGATAACTCTATAGTATAATTATTGTAGGTGGATAATACGAAGAGGTTTTATTTTTTATTTATGTTTTTTTTGTTACTATTATTATAGCTATATTTGTTATATATGATATTAAAAATAGTAGTGGTGATTATAGTAAAAAATTAAATAGAATTATTAATAGAAAAGTTAAATATGATAAATTAATGAAAATAAGTTACTCTAATAGTGGTGATATGAGAGGAAATGTTGAAAATTTGATTATTGATGTTGATGAACATGTTATAAAATATCGCTATAGTGATGGATTTGATATTCCTGTTTTAGTTAATGTATATTCTATTAGTGATGAAGATATTAATAATTTAAATGAGATGATTAAGAAGTATAATTTCCCTGCTTGGAGTAATTTACCACTTAGTGATATAGTTGTATATGATGCTCCTAGTAAAAGCATTACTTTTACTTATGATAATTCTAGAATAGGGGGATATAGTTATGTGTCTTTTGATATAGATTATGATACTAAGATTCCTAGTGATGGTTTTACTTTATTACACGAATTTACTGATTATATGTTTAATTGACTTG
>JAEEGL010624371.1_pt1 | contig 11815 bp, 10 predicted proteins | sample 9134231 | NCBI WGS metagenome assembly JAEEGL01 (sample SAMN16246548, study PRJNA631951) | gut metagenome | biome: gut microbiome; feature: rumen; material: fiber-attached | host: Bos | place: Iran: Karaj | collected 2018-10 | reverse complement strand
TTTCTGTGCATGTTCCAGCATCTCTTCATCGTGCTTTGTCCACTCTTCGATCGGATCGTTGTCTTCGCTGACGCGGGTGACCGCAAAGATCGCATCGCCCAACTTCTCGAAGGCCTCCTCGTCGCTGAGATCAGGGAAGACGACCTTCGCCCAGCCCAGAGACGGGATGCCGAAGACGCACCACTGTCCCTCATTGTTCATCGTGTAGGACATTAGATCCGCCATCTTTTTGTAGTAGGCCATGTTGGCAATGTTGATCTTTTCGCCATCCACATCGGCCATCGAACCCGGCTTTTCCGAGGTGATCGAGATATAGCAGGCACCGTTGTCGTGATGATACTTCGTCTTGTCGTACTGCCACTGGGGAACCTCGGAGAGCGTTTCATCGCTCATGTATCTGTATCCCAGCTTGGTCAGTTCAACGTCTCTCCATTCGACGTTCACATACCTGGCACCCGCTTCATAGGCATATTCGGCGACCTTCCTGACAAAGTCGACATCTCTGATCGAAGCGTTGATGATGACGGGCTGATCCTTCTGAACGTTGACGCCCTTGACTACAGCCAGCTTCGCCAGTTTATCGTACATTTTCTCACTTACCATAAATCCCTCCTGCGGTCTGAAGACCACTTTCTTCCCTTATTATTATATGGGTATTTCCTTTATTTTTCTCAGGACATGATTAAGGTATAATGTTTATAATCGTTTACATATATTGCGTTTATTATTCAGGGAGGTCATCATATGGCAATACTCATTGCTGCCTTGGCGGCAAGCTACATCCTGCCGCTGTCTCAGTTCTTTTATCTGCGTTCGCTCTACAAGGACGATCCGGAACGCAAAAAAGAGTGCGGCAAACTCCTCTTGCGCGGTGTCGCCACCTGCGTACCGGTCTTCTTCTTCTCGCTTGCCAGCAGGATCATCTTCAACGTTCTGCATTTAGGCGATGCCGGACAGCTGGTCGCCGACCTCTTCATGTGTTTTGTCACCTACGCGCTTTCCGAAGAGTGGATGAAATATCTGGCGACCAGAAAGGCGCTCAAGAAGTTCCATTCAAAGATCAGCTATCTGGATGTCATCGCCTTCTCCTGCATTCCCGGTATCGGTTTTGAGATCCTGGAGTCCATCTTCTATTTTTTCGGGGCAAACGTACCGCAGATCCTGGTTCGCGGACTCTCGAACATGCATGCGGTCTTCGGCCTGATCGTCGGCCTTTTCATCGCCAAGGGATACAAGAAGGGTCAGATGAATGCGCCGGTTCTGGCGATTGCCTGTTCCACCTTCGTCCACGGCCTCTACGACTTCGGCATCCGCGGCGACAACGTCGAAACCTGGTTAGGCGGCGTTTCGCTTGCGCTGGCAATTGCCTGCTTCATCGCATCCGTCTACCTCTTCTTCTGGGTCAAAAAGATGAAGAAGGATCCCTACTACACTGATCCGCTGTTCCCGGAAGAAGCTGCAGAAGCCCCTCTGGCTGAAGAAGAATAATCAAAAGCCTTTTCTCAAAGGCTTTTTCAATCAAAAAATACTATGAACAGATATTTTCTTTCCATCATGGGTTCCTATGTGGACCATTACTATAAGACAAACGCCTTCCCGGAAGAGGGCGACTTTGCCCACGCCGAATTCATCACGTATTCCGCCGGCGGCTGTCCCCTCAATGTCGCAGCGATCGCTGCCGCCAAGGGCATTGAAGTCAAGGCTCTGGACATGCTGGGAAAAGAGGAGGAGACTACAGCCTTTCTCTTAAATGAAATGAAGCGTCTTCACATCGATACGAGTACCATTCAGATCAAAGAGGACGTCACCAACGGCAAAGTCCTGATCTTCATTTCAGGCGACAACCGGACGATGTTCCTGCTTGACCCTAAAAGACCTCATTACGACGTCGATGCAAAGATGCAGGAACTGCTCAACAACGCGGGATACATCTATACATTGATGCACATGATCAACCGTTCCTTCTCTTGCATCGATCCGCTTCTGGAAGCAAGGAAAAACGGCGCCAAAATCATCCTCGACGGATCGAGCCTTTACGATGACCCTTCAAGAACAAGGATCCTCTATGCGCTCTGCGACGGTCTCTTCATCAACGAAAAGAGCTATGAGAGACTCTCGGAAGCCTCAGAAAAAGATCCGCGGGAACTCTTCTTCGATAAGGGCGGCAGATTCATCGTCATCACCGAAGGTTCGAAGGGATCGACCCTCTATCTCAAAGACCGAACGATCTTCAAGCCATCTGTAAGCAATCTCGATGTTCTCGATTCCACAGGCGCCGGCGACGCCTTTGCCGGCTGCTTCATCGCAGCCCTCATGTCAGGATACGATTATGAAAAAGCGCTGTCACTGGCCACCGTCAACGGTGCCTACGCCTGTACGGTCTTTGGGGGACTCGGCGGTCTGGCTGATTTCGATGCGCTGTTTACTTTTGCAAAGGAGCACAACTATGAACTATGACAGAATGGAAGACTGTTTTGCTTCACTAAAGGACAAGGTCTCCTACGCCTTTGATCATACGAACCTCGAGCGAATCTTTGAGCAGCTCGATGAGATCGAGGGACCGACACTGGTCTGCGGCGTCGGCGGCTCATCGATCGTCGCTTCTTTTCTCGCGAAGGTCTTGAGGGAAAAGAAGCACATCATTGCGACCTTCGTCTACCCCCGCGACCTGCATTACATGGATCTGCAGGGGTATCAAAACATCATCGCCGTATCCTATTCCGGAAGCAACGTCGGCGTCGATGCGCTGCTCGATCTGCCTTTAAACAGATATCTCTTCACCGGCAATCCGCGAAGCCGCTTCAGCAGCATCGTCTACAGGATGCCTGCGGAATACTCCTACGTTTCGATCTCGGCGACGATCATCCCTTTAATGATCCTCCTGCTCTATTACTGCGAAGATCCGAAGCTGATCGATGAGATCCTGGACAGCGAGACAGACCTCGTTTCCGACAGCAGTCACTATGAGGTCATGTCCGGATACGAGACTTCAACGGCAGCAACGCTCTTTGAATCCTCCATGATCGAATCAGGCATGGGCAGCTGTGTCCTTCACGACAAGTATAACTACTGCCACGGCCGCATCAATCTCACAAAGGCCGTCTCATCCGATCTGATCTTTTTTAGGACAGGAAGCGAACTGGACGACGTCCTGTATGAGACGCTGCCGAAGTACTACGGAAAGATCCTGGTCATAAACAGGAAGTATGAGGATGATCTGCTTGACGATGTGCATGCCTCGATGATCGCTATGAAACTCATCCGCAACATCGCCCGTCTCAAGGGTGTCGATATCTCCGATATGAAGGAAGTGGAAGACAACGACGTCTTCTACCGCTTCAATGGAAAGATGAAGTGAGCAAAACATCCCCGGTTTGAGGTTTTTTATTTGATTTTTATTCTTTTGGGGGTATTTTTCTGGGGTATAGACAACAAAAAAGCCTTATTTTAAAGGCTTTTTTGCTATATGGCGGAGACGGTGGGATTCGAACCCACGGACCGCTTTTGGCGATCAAACGATTTCGAGTCGTTCTCGTTATGACCACTTCGATACATCTCCGTATGTCTTCTATTATTATAAAGGAACTTTTGCGATTGTACATAGACAGATGAACATATAAACGGATGTCATATTGCCAAGGTAATTTATACGTTGTGATATAATCACTTCAAGGAAGGAAAAATATCATGGCCAAACAAATCAAGATAGAAGATCTTCTTCATTTCCGTTTTATCGAGAATCTGCAGTTTTCTCCTTCGGGCAGAAACTACGCTTACCAGCTTGCACATGTCGATCAGAAGAAAGACGATTATTTCCGTACCGTCTATGTCAACAGAAAGTCTTACAGGAGCGATAAGAGCGCTTCGATCCTTGGCTGGTACAACGATGATCAGCTGATCATTTCTGAAACATCCAACAACAAGAACGCTTTATATAATAAACTGCTTCTTTTGAACATCAAAGACGGCAAAAGAAAAGCTTTCTTAAGCACGCCGTTAAGCATCTCTTCAATTAAGATGGTCGATGCCAATACCATCGTCTTTTCTGCCGGGATCGATGCCAATGAGCCGGACCTCTACAAGGCAAAGAAAGAGAAGCTGGAGAAATACAGAGATCATATGAAAAAGGAAGCTGCCTATGAGGTGCTGGATGAGATCCCCTACTGGCTCAACGGCGCCGGCTTCCTCAACAAGAAGAGAAAGGCCATCTTCGTCGCATCGCTCAAACCTTTGAACATTCACAGGATCACAGAGCCCCTGTTCAATGCGGACGGCTTTGAAGTGAAAGACCGCAAGGTCTTCTATTCCGGAAAATCCTACGACAGAAGAGCGCCGATGTTTAACCGTATTCTTTCCTATGATATCGATACCGGTGAAACATCTGTTCTCTATGACAAAGAGGATCTGCTGATCTCGAACCTCTTCTTCCTGGACGACAAACTCCATATGATGGCAACTGACGGCAAGACCTATGGTCTCAATGAGACCGCTGCCTTCTATCTGCTGGAAGATGGCGAAGCGAGGAAACTTCCTTCCTATGATCGTTCCTTATACGATGCCGTGGCCTGCGATACGACGCTGGGTTCGGGCAAGGGATGCGTCGAAAAGGAAGATGCCTACTATACTCTTGCCAGCGAAAAGGATCACGTCGAGCTCTGGAAACTCGATAAGAAGCTGAAGAAACAGAAGCTCTTGTCCATGCCGCTGATCTCCTTCTTTGACGTCGGCAAGGACAAGATCATCTTCTGCGGCAGCGATGAGAAGAGCCTTCCGGAACTCTATGCCTATTCCTTCAGGGATCGCAAGGTGAAGGCCATCACTTCCTTCAACAAGGCGGTGCTCAAGGACAGATATGTCGCAAGACCGGAAGAACTCAAATACGTCTCGGATGGCTATGAACTCAACGGCTGGGTATTGCCGCCGAAGGACTACGACAGAAAGAAGAAGTATCCGGCAGTCCTCGATATCCATGGCGGACCCAGAGCGATCTACTCCAAGGCCTTCTTCCATGAGATGCAGGCCTGGGCGAATGCGGGCTTCTTTGTCATGTTCACAAACATCAGAGGATCGGATGGCCGGGGCGATGCCTTTGCCGACATCCGCGGCAAGTACGGCTATGACGACTACCGCAACCTGATGGACTTTGTGGATGCGGTGCTCAAGAAGTATCCCGCGATCGACGAGAAGAGGCTCTGCGAGACCGGCGGCTCCTACGGCGGCTTCATGTCCAACTGGATCATCGGCCACACCGACCGCTTCTGCGCCGTCGCCTCCCAGCGCAGCATTGCCAACTGGCCGGGCTTTACCTACATGAGTGACATCGGCTACTTCTTTGCCGGCGATCAGTGCGGCAGCAACGATCCGATCAGGGATTATGAAAAGCTCTGGGAGCACTCTCCTTTGAAATACGTCGACAACGTCAAGACGCCGACTCTCTTCATCCACTCCGAGCAGGACTACCGCTGTCCGATGCCGGAAGGCATGCAGATGATGCAGGCGCTCTGCGACAGGAACATCGAGACAAGGCTCGTGCTGTTCCATGGCGAGAACCACGAACTCTCGCGTTCCGGCAAGCCCAGCCACCGCATCCGCAGACTGAAGGAGATCACCGACTGGTTCATCAGCCATACCAGAGATCAATAAAGACAGCTTATGAATATCAGACTTGCCGATTCAAATGACTTTGAAGTCATCTATGAACTCACCAATCAGCTCGAGGAAAATGTCCTGGACAGGGATGGCTTACGAAAGGCTTTTGATTACGCTTTGAACAACGACAGGATCTATGTTCTGGAACAGGAAGGCGAAGTGCTCGCCTTCACCCATGTGCGCATCAGCCCGCAGCTTTGCCGCGCTTGCGACATCATGGAAATCAGGGAACTCTGTGTCAATGAAAAGTGCCGTTCGAAAGGCTATGGAAAGATCCTTTTAAAGAAAGCGGAAGAATACGCAAAAGAAAGAGGCATCAGTGAAATCGAGGTCCTGTCTTCGACAAGAAGGAAGCGCGCCCATCGTTTTTACGAAGCCAACGGCTTCGAAATCACGGGATACCGGTTTTTCAACAGGGAAAAGTGAATATGAAGATAGGATATCAGGGAGTCAACGGCGCCTTCTCTCAGATGGCACTGAGAAAGTTCTTTGCCGATCAGAATCATGAAGAGATCGGCTACAGCAGTTTTACCGACATGTTTGCCGATGTCCAGCAAGGCGTGCTGGATTACGCACTGTTTCCGGTCGAGAACACGACGACCGGCATCATCGCCAGGACCTACGACTACTTTCAGTACTACGACGTCCACGCGATCGGCGAGGTCATCGTCCCCGTGCGTCAGAACCTGATGGCACTGAAAGAGGCGAAGCTTGAGGATATCCGCGAGGTCTACTCCCATCCGGAAGCGCTGTCGCAGTGTCAGGGATTTTTCAGCAGACATCCCGAGATGAAACCGGTGGTCTATGAGGATACGGCGCTTTCGGCAAAATACATCAGGGAAGAAGGCGACATCCGCAAGGCAGCCATAGCCTCCGATCTGGCGGCCGACCTCTACGGGTTGCGGATCCTTGAAACAGAGGTGCAGGACAACGATCTCAACATGACCCGCTTCCTCGTCGTCAGCAACACGGAGGACTATCCCTTCGATGCCGACAAGGTCTCCATACGCATCGTCTTAAAGCACATTCCCGGTGCCCTCTACCACGCCTTGGGCATCTTCGCTTCCAAAAACATCAACGTCGTGAAGCTGGAGAGCCGGCCGATCGTGGGACAGCTCTTCGAGTACTGCTTCTACATTGACTTTGCCGGCAATCAGCATAATGAGGACGTAAAGGAAACACTGCGCAGACTGGAATATGACTGCCTCGATCTGAAGGTCTTCGGTTTCTACAAGGCCGACCGGGATCATCTATAGTTTCTTTTCGCATATTGTCAGAAAGACTTATAATAAAGTTAAAGGGAGAAACAAAACATAATGAATCAGAATACAGACAGAATCTTAGACTCGATCGATCAGAATCCTGCTCTGCTTGAGCAGCTTCTGAATACTGAAAACGCTCCGCTGACCAGAGGCGGACAGAAAGTCAATCCTCTGCTTGCCGTCGCCGGAAGTGATATTAAGAATGAAGACATCTTCGTCGTCAATGAGGAACTCTCCAAGAACCCGGTCATCCAGCTCTATAAAGCTGCAGCCGGCTCGCTGGATGCGAAGGATCTTCTCAGCTACACCGGCGGCACCAGAGGCACCGCAAACCGCGGCATCCTCACCAACCTTGCCCTCAGAGCACTGTTTGACGGCAAGCTCGACATCAAGGACATCATCCTGATCATCGTCTTACTGAAGCTCTTCAAGAGAAAGACCTCCAACACCTACAGCAACTCCGCAATCGGCCTTCTGGGATCGCTGCTCGGCTTCAACCAGACTTCCACTTCCAGCAACCCGTTTGCGATGCTCCTAGGCGGCAATCAGAATCAGGGCCTCTTCGGCAACAGCTACTACAACACAAGCAACTCCGGCCTGGGCAACTTCCTGGGACTGACCGGCAGCAACGGCATCTCCAACAGCGGCCTGCAGAACCTTCTGAACTTCGTCAACGGCAACTACAACAACAACTCGCAATACCAGATGCTCTACAACATTCTCTCAAATGCTGCAGGAAGCTGTGTCTCCAATAACGGCACCGTCTCCTCTTCGGGACTCTTCGGTGTGCTCAACCAGCTTCTCAGCAACTGAGTCCGGGTGAATTGAGCGGCAGACAGCAAGTCTGCCGCTTTTTTTGTTCACTTTGCCGATTGTCGTGAAATAATAGTATTAGAAAGCAGAATAGGCAATATGAATAATTTCCAACTCGAATGGGTTTTGCGCGTCCTGGCATCCGTGGTGTTTGCGGCATTCATCGGCAACGAGCGGCACAAGAGCTACAAGGAAGCGGGCGTACGTACGCATGTTCTGGTCGCCCTGGCGTCCTGTCTTTTGATGCTGGTGTCGAAGTACGGCTTCCCTGACGTCAAAAGAGTCGACGCCTCGCGTATCGCAGCCGGCGTCGTCTCCGGTATCTCCTTCATCGGTGCCGGTATCATCTTTGAAAACCGCGGCAAGATCGAAGGCCTGACCACGGCTGCCGGGATCTGGGCGACCTGTGCATTGGGACTGACCTTTGGTGCCGGCATGTATCTGATCGGCGCAATCTGCGGCGTGCTGATCTATCTGGTCGTCGCCGTCTCGCCCGACTACATCAGCAACCATCAGCCGCTCAACACGATGACGATCGTCGTCCACCTCGATAAATACGGCACGGCCGCAACGGTCAACGACTGTCTTGAGAAGCTCCATCTGATTCACTCTGAAAATACCCTGAGCTCCGATCAGGAGGGCGGCTGGTTCCTGGAGACCGAGATCCACACGCACGACGATATCGACGCCCGGAAGATGATCGATGAATTCCTGCAGACGGAACACGTTCTGGGCATCGAGATCAGATAGACATGGTCGAATCGACGATCCATACATTCACATACGACAACGGTGAAATACAGAAGGTCCAGTGTGTCAGAGCGGACAGTTTTGAACAGCTGGACTTCTTTTCGCCTGAACACGGCAAAGACGCCTTTGAGCACCTCTATCGTCTCTACCGGGACTACATCATCCACAAATACGAACACCTGATGGGAACGGTGATCCTCTTTCAGCTGCCCGCCGGCGTTGAGCTTCCCTTCGGGGATGAATACGAGGCATATGGAAAGGTTTTTGATCCGCTGGCCATCGTCACGATCAATTTCCGGAACAACATTTTCCTGTCCAAAGGAAAGATCGCCTTCAAAGATCAGGCAACAGAGGAGCTTTTTGAACGGCTTGAGAAGCGGGGTGCCCTTCACATCCTGAAAGGAAGGCGCAATTACGTATCGATCCTGCCGGTATCCCACAGGGCGGGCTTTCTTTCACAGTCCCACAGGGATTCCTCCCTGCGGGTCAACGGCTCCTTTTTCATCATGGACCAACTGGATTGCGTGAGCGTCTTTGACCAGATCGGTACGCCGTTTGGGCTGAAGATGAAATACGGCGCCATCCTCTCGCCGCCCCTCTTCGACAGGGAAGCATTGCTCGTCTATAAGGACGGCAGCGTGAAGATCGGAAAGCCGTCTCTGTCGGAAATCTCCGTCATGATCGATGGAACAAGCTACCGCCATGGTGAAAACGCATCCTTTTTTGCGAGACCGGAAAACAAAAAGACGCCCCCGGGCGGCTTCGATGTCGTCATCGTCGAGGATCGCATCGTCTCTGTAAAGAAAGGCGGAAAAACGCCGATCCCGGCAAGCGGCTTCATCCTCCATCTTCCGGAAGCGATCGAAGCCGGATCCGGGAAGGTGCGCTTCGCAGGGCTTGAAGACTGCAGCTTCGCCGTTCAGGTCGGCAACAGCGCCATCATCGACGGAAAAAAGACGGAAGGGTTCACCTCTTCGTTCTATAAGCTCTTCCATCCCTTTCAGACGCCCTATCCGCCCTCCATGTATCCTCACAATTACAAGAAGGACAGGGCGCCGCGCATCGTGCTTGGCGCAGACGCGAAGGGAAGACCCGTCCTCCTGTGGCTTGAAGGAGCCGGAAAATTCGGCTACGAGAAGGGAAAGGAGAGCTGCGGGGCGTCCCTCAGGGAAGCTGCCGACATCGCGGAAAAGCTCGGCCTTTACAACGGCATTCACCTCGACGGCGGCGGCTCGGCACAGGTCCTGGTCAAAGAGAACAGGTATCTGAAACTGTCGGACCGCGACCCTGCGGACTATTCGGAAAGCGAGCGGGCAATCCCCTCCGCTTTATACATTCGCTGATCTCTCTTTTGTTTTAAAATAGAGGTAGATAGAATCCACTCATAATGAAAGGCAGAATATGGAAGAAAACGGAACCATGTGGGCTTTAGTCAAGGAAAAGCCGGAAGTCGGCATCTGGCCAAAGAGGGTCCCCATCCCCAAGGTCGGATACAACGACGTCAAGATCAAGATACGCAAGACAGCCATCTGCGGAACGGATGTGCACATCTATCAGTGGAACAAATGGGCGCAGAAGACGATAGAGCCGGGACTGACGATCGGACACGAGTACGTCGGTGAGGTCGTCGAGGTCGGTCAGGGTGCCAGAGGCTTCAACGTCGGCGACATCGTCTCCGGCGAGGGCCACATCACTTGCGGCAAGTGCCGCAACTGTCTCGAGGGACACCGCGAGAACTGTCGCGACGCCAAGGGCGTCGGCGTCAACCGCAACGGCGCCTTCGCCGAATATCTGGTCATCCCCTACGTCAATGTCTGGAAGACCCGCAAGAGTATCCCCGAAGAGCTCTATGCGATCTTCGACCCCTACGGAAACGCCACCCATACGGCACTGACCTATGACGTACTGGGCGAGGATGTCCTGATCACCGGTGCCGGGCCCATCGGCTGCATGGCCGCAGCCATCGTCAAGTTTTCCGGTGCCAGACACGTCGTCATCACCGATTTCAACGACTACCGCCTCGAACTGGCGAAGAGTCTGGGCGCAACAAGGACCATCAATTTAGGAAGAGAAAAGCTTGAGGACGTCATGAAGCAGATCGGCATGAAGGAAGGCTTCGATGTCGGACTGGAAATGTCGGGAGCGCCGGCCGCCCTCAACCAGATGATCCACAACATGAAAAACGGCGGCAACATTGCCCTGCTCGGACTTCTGCCGGATACGACGGAAGTCGACATGGAAAAGATCATCTTCTCCGGCCTCAACCTCAAGGGCATCTACGGACGCAAGGTCTGGGATACCTGGTACAAGATGACGACCATGCTGGAAGCGGGGCTCGATATCTCAAAGATCATCACCCATCGCTACGACATCACGGATTATCAGAAGGGCTTCGATGCGATGATATCGGGCCACTCCGGAAAGGTAATACTCGATTGGACGAATAAAGGTAAGGTGGAACAGTTATGAACAGAAATGAAGTATTGAAATTCTATGCGGATGAAGTTGCAGGCATCAGAGAAGCGGGACTCTTCAAGGGAGAACTGCCGATCGTTTCGCCGCAGGGCTCGCGGGTTGAGCTTGAAGATGGCCGCAAGGTCATCAACATGTGCGCCAACAACTACCTCGGACTCGGAGACAACGAGAGACTGATCAACGCTGCGATCGACACCTACAGAAACAGAGGCTTCGGCGTCGCCTCCGTGCGTTTCATCTGCGGTACGCAGGACATACACAAACAGCTGGAGAAGCAGATCTCACAATTCCTGGGAACCGACGATACGATCCTCTATTCCTCCTGCTTCGACGCCAACGGCGGCCTGTTTGAGACCTTATTGAAAGAAAACGATGCCGTCATCTCCGATGAGCTCAACCACGCATCGATCATCGATGGCGTCCGCCTGTGCAAGGCCATGCGCTTCCGCTATAAGAACAACGACATGGCAGACCTTGAGGCAAAACTTCAGGAAGCCGATGAAAAAGGTGCCCGCATCAAACTGATCGCCACCGACGGTGTCTGCTCGATGGACGGCATCATCGCCAACCTCAAGGGCATCTGCGATCTGGCGGATAAATACGACGCCTTAGTCATGGTGGATGATTCCCACGCAGTCGGCTTTGTCGGCGAAAAGGGCAGAGGTACGCCGGAGTATTGCGGCGTGCAGGGAAGAGTTGATGTCATCACCGGGACTCTCGGCAAGGCTCTGGGCGGTGCCTCCGGCGGCTATACCAGCGGCCGAAAGGAGATCATCGACCTGCTCAGGCAGCGCAGCAGACCCTACCTCTTCTCCAACTCCCTGGCCCCCGCCATTGCCGGTGCCAGCATCGAACTCTTCAGGATG
>JAEEGL010206142.1_pt1 | contig 11815 bp, 12 predicted proteins | sample 9134231 | NCBI WGS metagenome assembly JAEEGL01 (sample SAMN16246548, study PRJNA631951) | gut metagenome | biome: gut microbiome; feature: rumen; material: fiber-attached | host: Bos | place: Iran: Karaj | collected 2018-10 | reverse complement strand
TTCATCCCGCTGAGTGAACTGATGACACAGGAAATGGCATGACCCGAAGATCATGCCATTCCTGGAAACTATAAAACTTTCTTACGAGGGGCGGCCTTTCCGCAGCCCTTTTTTGTGTAAGTAAGGAAGAAATGTCTTACGACATTTCTCTGAATGTGGTCGGGCAGGCGCCCCCGACGGCGCTGGCTCGATCTTCGATCGAGCCAATGGAAAAAATGTCTTACGACATTTTTCTGAATGTGGTCGGACAGGCGCCCCCGACGGCGCTGGCTCGATCTTCGATCGAGCCAATGGAAGAAATGTCTTACGACATTTCTCTGAATGTGGTCGGGCAGGCGCCCCCGACGGCGCTGGCTCGATCTTCGATCGAGCCAATGGAGGGAAAGAAATGGATCACGTCCCGGTATTATCGATCCTTTTTATGGGTGTCAGTGCGGCCGTTGCCTTCGGCATCCCGGTCGGGCTGTTTTTATATCTGAAGATCAGGAAAAAAACGGATGTCCTGCCGTTTGTGATCGGCTGCGCGGTCATGCTCCTTTTCGTGATGGTGCTCGAAAGACTGGTGCACGGAGCCGTTCTGGGCAGTTCTGCCGGGGAGGCGATCCGGAATAATCCTATCCTGTACGGACTGTACGGCGGCGCGATGGCGGGCATTTTTGAGGAAACGGGAAGATATCTTGCGTTCCGGACGATCCTTCGGAGGTCCCGGTGGAATGACGCGAACGCGCTCATGTACGGTGCGGGGCACGGCGGGATCGAAGCGGCAGCGCTCCTGGGGTCCGCCATGATGAGCAACCTGACGCTTTCCATCATCATCAATGCGGGAGGCCTTTCAAGCATAACGGCCGGCCTTTCGGGAGATACGCTCGCACAGATCGAGGACGGGGCACGCGCGCTCATCACGACACCGTCCTGGCAGTTTCTGGCTGGCGCCATTGAACGCGTCTTCGCGATCGCGCTGCATTTGTCATTTTCTGTTCTCGTGTGGTTTGCGGCGAAGAAGAAAGAACGGATCTGGCTTTATCCCCTGGCGATCCTGCTCCATCTTCTGACAGATGGCGTCATGGCCGTGCTGTCCGGATACGGGGCTCCGCTCCTTTTAGTGGAGGGCGTGATCGCGCTCTTTGCGGCAGTGTCCGTATGGATCGCGCGAAAGGTATGGGAAAAGGAATCCGTGCCTGCGATCCTGCCGGACTATGGTCACGGGAGCAGTGAAACAGAAGCCGGTTAAGCCGGAGCAGGCAATAGAAGCAATAAAAGCAATACAAGTGATGAAAGGATCGAAACGATGAGAGTCGGGATCATCGGCGCGATGGAAGAGGAAGTATCCCTGCTTCTTTCGGCCATGGGGGAGAAAACAGAAGAAGAATGGGCAGGCATGCGGTTCTGTGCCGGAAAGCTTGGCGGACAGGATGCGGTCGTCGTGCAGTGCGGTATGGGAAAGATCAACGCAGCGGTCTGCGCGCAGATCCTGATCGATCGTTTTGCGGTCACCCATGTCATCAATACCGGCGTCGCGGGTTCACTCGACAACCGGATCGATATCGGGGATTTCGTGATCGCGAAAGACGCAGTGCAGCATGATATGGACTGCTCCCCGATCGGTTACGCGAACGGGGAGATCCAGCTGGCAGGATCAAGAAGAATCGCGTTTCCGGCGGATGACGCGCTTCGGGCAGCGCTCATGAGGTCAGCCGCGCTGTGTGCGCCGGACCGGAAGATCTTTGAAGGCAGGATCTGTTCGGGCGACCAGTTCATTGCGTCCGGAGAGAAAAAAGCATGGATCGTCGATACTTTCGGCGGCATGTGCTGTGAAATGGAAGGCGCGTCGATCGCGCACGTCTGCTTCCTGAATGGCATACCGTTCGGGATCATCCGCGCGATCTCCGATAAAGCGGATCATTCGGAAGAAAAGTCATTTGAACTGTTCGCGGCAGAAGCCGCGGCCGAATGCGCGAAGATCGTATCGCACCTGCTTTCGGAAACGGCCGAAAGAAAATCAGGGATCTGAACAGAATTCATGCCTCAGTGGGCAAAACTGCGATATAATAAATGCAGGACATACCGGTTGATCGCGGGAAGGAGGGTTCATAATGAGAGCGGAAGAGTTAGTGCTTGTGAAGGAGTGGGACAAGACCTTTCCGAAAAGCGATAAAGTCGCGCATCGTAAAGTCACATTCATAAACCGCTACGGGATCACGCTTGCGGCGGATGAGTACAAGCCGAAATACGCGGAAGGAAAGCTCCCGGCGATCGCCGTGTGCGGACCGTTTGGCGCGGTCAAGGAACAGTGTGCCGGTATCTACGCCCAGACAATGGCGGAACGCGGATTCCTGACGATCGCTTTTGATCCTTCCTTTACGGGAGAAAGCGTCGGCAAACCGCGGTATATGGCTTCACCCGACATCAATACGGAAGATTATCAGGCGGCGGTCGATTTCCTTTCGACGCAGAACAATGTGGATCCGGAGCGGATCGGGATCATCGGGATCTGCGGATGGGGCGGGCTGGCCGTCAACGCGGCCGCGCTGGATACGCGGATCAAAGCGACGGCGGTCATGACGATGTACGACATGTCGCGCGTCAACGCGAACGGGTATTTCGACGCGGAAGACAGCGAAGAAGCCCGTTATGAAAAGAAGAAAGCGCTGAACGCGCAGCGGATCGCGGATTACAAGACAGGCGTCTATGCCCTGGGCGGCGGCGTGCCGGATCACGTGCCGGATGACGCGCCGGATTTCCAGAAAGATTATTATGATTATTACAAGACGAAACGGGGATTCCACACGCGCTCCCTCAATTCAAACGCGGGCTGGAACCTGATCGGCTGCATGTCCTTCATGAATATGCCGATCATGCAGTATGCCTCCGAGATCCGGAGCGCGGTCCTTGTCGTTCATGGGGAAAAAGCGCATTCCTGCTATTTCAGCAAAGACCTCTTTAAAAAACTGCGCGGGGATAACAAGGAACTGATGATCATCCCCGGTGCTGTGCATACGGATCTTTACGACCGGACAGACATCATTCCGTTTGACAAACTGGAGTCCTTTTTTGGGGAGTATCTGAAATAAAAAGGATGGTGTCCCGGAAAAAAACACGGCGGGATCAGCCGTGTTTTTTTTAGGAATCAGAAATGGAAAAGACAAATCAGCAGACAACCGGACAGATCGTGACCTGCGGCAGCTGCGGGGCGTCATTTGACGCGTCATTGCCTGCCTGCCCGTACTGCGGGACGATGTATCTGCCCGGCGCGAAAAAAGACTATATGGGAAAACTCTCCGGCATACGGGACGACCTCGGCGCGCTGCCGAAAGGAATGAAGCCCGCGCTCCGGAAGGAAATGTCGTCGCAGGGAAAGCGGATCCTGCGCATTTTCATTATTCTGGCCATTCTGATCGCCGCGGTCCTTGCCATTATGGCGGTCCGGAAAAAGCGGGAAGCCGAGGCCTTCCGGAAAGAATACGCCTGGGAGAGCGAGCATTTTCCGGAGTGGGACAGGCTGTATGAAAACGGGGAGTATGACAGCCTGACAGAGGAGATCCGCGCCGCCTCCGACGGGGATCATGAGGTCTATAACTGGAAGCATTATGAGTTTTACAATGCTCTCGAGAATTTAAACTATCTTGCGAATACGGTCGAGGCGGTCCGCGGCGGGGATCCCAGCGTCGAGGAGGCAGAACTCCTGTACTGTGTCCTTAACGCGGAAGGTTTTCCGGAACGGCAGGAACTGTCCGAAAAAGACCGTTCTTTTCTTACAGAACGGGCGTCGCCGCTCCTTGCGGAAGCGGAAGAGCTGCTGGATATTGACGTGTCTTTACGGGAAGATCTTACCGCCCAGATGAAAAAGCAGGGTGGGCATGTTTATTACTCGCAATGTGAAGAGGCTTTGAAAAAGAAAGGAGGCAGTTCATGAAGTGTCCGCACTGCGGCGGGGAAATGTCATTAGAAGACAAACTTTGCCCTTATTGCGGCATGCCGAATGAAGAGGCTGCCGAACATGCCAGGGAAATGCGCCGTTACCGGGAATCTTACCGGAAGACGGAGGCCGAGGTAAAGGAAAAGACAAAGCGTCAGACAGCGCGGTTCACGAAGATCATCCTTTCGCTCGTACTGATCCTTCTGTCTGTTGCCGCCGTCTGGTTCGGGCGCAATGCCTACAGTTTCCGGTATAATCAGAAACGCGCCGATGCGGTGCGGCATGCCGATGCCTACCGGGAAAAACTGGACAGTTTTCTTAAAGAGGGTGATTATGCGGCTTTTCTCAGTTTTGCCGAACGTGAAAAGATCAGCTTCTATGAAGAGCCGTATGAGGAGTATATCCGGATTGCCGACGTGGGCCGTCATTATCTGTATTTTCTCGATGATACACGCAAGTTGCTCGTCAGGGAAAAATATACGGATCTTGGCAGCATGACAGAATATATAGCGGATGCCCTGGACGATCTTGCAAAGGACCTTGCGGATCCGTATGACTACTATCAGGGGGTGGACAGCGAAAAGAGCCGTCTCGCAGTGGAGGATATGACGGGCGAGATCCGTGCTGTTCTGATCCGGTATTTCGGATTTACGGAAGAAGAGGCAGAGGATGTGTTTACCATGTCCGGCGCGAACCGCCGGCTGCTTCTGGAAAGGGGGATGGCCGCTTATGAGCAGGAGTAAGCAGAAACGTGTCCGGAAAAGGAGATCGTTCACGGATGTCCTGCTGGTCATCTGCAGTATCATTTTCGTGTTCTGCGCATTTTATGCCGTAAGAGAATGGCGGAACGAGGCAGACACCCGGCACAGGGATGAGCAGGCGCTTCACTACGACATCATAGACGGACGGTACGCAGCGCTGGCTGCTACATATGAGGAGGAGTACGCGGGCATGGCCGCGATCCCGGCCAATACGGAGGCGTATCTTGCAGTCGGGCGGTATTACCGCGCTGCCGTGATGGCTTCGGCCTGCGGGCAGGCATTTCCGTCCAGGGAAGCTTTCTGGCGGGAGGAAATGAGGCTCGCGAAAGAAAAAATGGGGGATTTTGTGTCTGAAGCGGACCGGATCGATAGCATTCTTTCGTAAAATGCTGTATGATAGGCGGCATTAAGACATTTATAAAGACAGACTTCTGGGAATGGAGGATTTTATGGCAAAGACGCTGCAGGATATTCAGAACATGATCCGCGAGTGCGGTGTGAAGATCGTGGATTTTAAACTGACGGACATTGACGGGAGATGGAGACATCTGAGCATTCCCGCGGAACGGCTCACCGAGAGCACGATGGAACACGGGATCGGCTTTGACGGCAGCAACTATGGTTACGCGCCGGTGGAAAACAGTGATATGGTCTTTATCCCGGTCCTTGATTCCGCGGTGGTCGACCCCTATGCCGAGATCCCGACGCTTTCCATGATCGGGGAAGTGCGTGTGATCGCACTGCCCGATAACCTTCCGTTTGACCAGTATCCCAGGAACGTCGCCGAACGGGCCGTGGAATATCTCAAAGAGACCGGTGTCGCCGACGAGATGCTGGTCGGTCCTGAATATGAATTCTATGTCTTTGACCATGTCGAATACGCGACGCTCCCGCATGATACGCATTTCCTTGTGCAGACGAAAGAAGCGGATTTCGCGGACGGTTTCGACAATAATAACGGCTATCAGCTCCATGCGGGAAACGGCTACCATGCCTCGCTCCCGATGGACGTACATGACGGGCTGCGTTCGAAGATGACGCTCGCCATGCAGGCGTGGGGGATCCCGGTCAAGTACCATCACCACGAAGTCGGCGGCCCGGGCCAGATGGAGATCGAAGTCGAGCTGGCCGATATGCTCACGCATGCCGACAATACGATGGCGGCCAAATATATCATAAAAAATGAAGCCCTGGCAGCGGGCTGCACCGCGACGCTGATGCCGAAGCCTCTTGCGGGCGTGGCCGGCAGCGGCATGCATGTCCATATGCTCCTGAAGAAAGACGGAAAGCCGGTCTTCTATGATCCGGACAATTACGCGCAGCTGTCCGATACGGCGCTTCATTTCATCGGCGGCCTGCTCACGCACGCGCGGTCGATCTGCGCGATCACGAATCCGACGACCAATTCCTATAAAAGACTGATCCCGGGCTTTGAAGCGCCGGTCACGATCGGTTACGCGATGGCGAACCGCAGTGCGGTCATCCGCATCCCGGCTTACGCCAAGTCGCCCGATGTCAAGCGTTTCGAACTGCGCAATCCGGACGCGATGTGCAATCCGTACTACGCGTTTTCAGCGATCCTGATGGCAGGCCTTGACGGTGTGGAGAAGAAGATCGATCCGCACGAGATGGGCTGGGGACCGTATGATTTCAATCTCTATGATCTTTCAGATGAAGAAAAAGCCCGTATCACGGGACTTCCGGAATCGCTTTCCGAGGCGATCGCCGCGCTGGAAGCGGACCACGAGTACCTGACCCGCGGTGGCGTTTTCCCGGAGAGGCTTCTTTCCCAGTACATTGCACGGCTTCGCAAACAGGAAGCGGCGGTATCGAGAATGCCCAGCCCCGCGGAATACGCGATGTACTACGATCTTTAATTCCGGCGCGCAGCTTCCGGAACGGCAGCAGACAGAGGTGCTTTCTTGAAAAAAGATTTCAGCAGATCCGATCTGCATGTGTTTATATCCTATATATTGCCGCATAAGAAGGCATTCGCACAGGACATGGCGCTCTCGCTCCTGATCGCGGGAGTGGACCTTATATTTCCGTTTGTAAGCCGCCGGGCGATGCAGGTCCTTCTGCCGGAAAGGCTGTTCCGGGCATTTTTCATCGTCATGGCGATCCTCGCCCTGGCGTATATCCTGCGGGCCCTGTGCCAGTATGCGGTGACGGTCATCGGGCACAGGATGGGTACGTTGGTGGAAGCGGACATGCGGCGGGATATCTTCATGCATATGCAGGAGCTGTCCTACAGCTTTTTTGACCATAACCGGACGGGCGTCCTGCTTGCCAGGGTCACCAATGACCTTTTTGAGGTCGTGGAACTGGCGCATCACGGGCCGGAGCATCTTCTGACCTGCTCGCTGACGCTCGTCGGCGCGCTCATCGTCATGGGCTTTATCAACTGGAAGCTGATGCTCGTGCTGGCGGTGCTCATGCCGCTGTGCATTATCTTTGCCGTCCGGCAGCGGCGGTCGATGCAGACGGCCAACCGGATCGTCAAGGAGAAGACCGGGCAGATCAACGCCGCGATCGAAAGCGGCATTTCCGGGATCCGAACTTCCAAAGCGTTTGCGAATGAAGCGGAAGAAGACGCGAAATTCCGTGAAGCCAATGAGGCATTTAAAAAGAGCAAGGTCGGCTATTACCGTGCGATGGGCAGGTTCAACGGCACGATGGAGGGGATCGTCGGCTTACTGCAGGTCATCGTGATCGCCTGCGGCGGATTCTTCATCATGCGCGGTGAGATGGATTATATCGACCTCGTGACCTTCACGCTTTATGTTTCGACCTTCACCACGCCGATCCGGAAACTCATGCAGTTCATGGAGATCTACACGCAGGGAACGGCAGGTTTCACAAGATTCGTCGAACTGATGCGGACCGAGCCGGAGATCCGGGATGCGGAAGACGCGGAGGAACTGAAGGACGCGAAAGGCGAGATACGCTTCGAACATGTCGGCTTTTCGTATAATGACGGGACAGAAGTCCTGCGGGATATCAATGTCACCGTCCATCCGGGCGAGAAATTCGCGCTGGTCGGATCCTCGGGCGGCGGAAAGACGACGATGTGCCACCTGATCCCCAGGTTTTATGACGTGACGGAGGGCCGCATCCTCTTTGACGGGAAGGATATCCGGAAACTGACGCAGGACAGTCTGCGGCGCCAGATCGGGATCATCCAGCAGGATGTCTTCCTGTTCGCGGGGACGGTCATGGACAATATCCGCTACGGTAGACCGGACGCGACGGATGAAGAAGTGATGCGGGCCGCGCGGGCGGCCATGGTGCATGAGGAGATCATGCAGATGCCGCAGCAGTACGATACCAACGTCGGCGAACGGGGCGTGACGCTTTCGGGCGGCCAGAAACAGCGCATTTCGATCGCCCGCGTGATCCTCAAAGATCCGCCGGTCCTGATCCTCGATGAAGCGACGTCCGCGCTGGATTCCGTGACGGAGACCGAGATCCAGGAGAGTCTGGACCGCCTCTCGGAAGGCAAGACCTGCATCGTGATCGCGCACCGACTGTCCACCGTGCGCGGCGCGGACCGGATCGCGGTCATTGACGACCGGCATATCCTTGAACAGGGAACAAGAGATGAGCTTCTTGCGAAGAACGGCGCGTATGCCGCGCTCGAACACGCGCAGGAGCTGCACTGAGAAACTGATTGATCAGCAAGGATGCGGGATAACCGCGGAAACGGAGAGAAGATGAAAAAGAGTCTGGCAATTCTGATGGCGCTTGTTCTTATGCTTTCCCTCGCTGCATGCGGCGGAGGAAAAACAGCGGCCCCCGCTTCTGACGGCGGATCAGCGGCCGTAGCGGAAAAAGATGACAATGCGGCTGCCCAGATCGGCATCGTGACGGGTGACAAGACCGAAGAAAAAGAGACGGAACCGGCGCAGGAAAGTACGGAACCTGAAGAGCCGGCTGCCGAAGCGGGTAAAGATCAGGAAAATACCGCGCCCGAAGAGTTGGCGGAAGAGCCGGCCGAGGAGACACGCTATTACAAGATGACGGGTATGACAAACGACGGTCAGGAGGCAACGGCGGAGCAGATCAGCCAGGCAGAGGAGATCGGCCAGCTCCCGTGGATGTCGCTTATGCCTGACGGAACGATGACCCTGTCCGGTTTCGGAAATGATGTCACCGGTGAATGGACCGAGACCGAACTGATCGCGGACGGAGATCCTGCTTCTTATACGCTGGAAGGAGACGTACTGACGGTCGTTTCTGAAGATATGACTATGGTCTTCACCCGTGTGACAAAGGAAGAGATCGAGGAGATCCTTTCCCACGCGGAAAGCAATGATGAGGAACCTGAAGAGGAGAGCAGCGTAGATAAGATCATCATCAGTGAAGGAGATTCCATTGCCGGCGACGGTTACGAAGTCAGTTTTGACAGCTTCGTGCTCGACAGCAAAGGGTATACGGTCAATATTACACTTTCGAATACTTCGGAAAACACGGAATTCGGATTCAACGTGGATACCGGCACGGTCAACAGATACACGGTCGATCCCTTCTGGGCCCGTTCTGCCGCAGCGGGGGAGGTTAAAAAAGAGACCATCACCTATGATGCCGAAGATATGGAGTATTACGGAACCGGAGAACCCGAAGAGGTGGGGATGCGGTTTGAAGTATATAATCGGGATACCTATGAAGAGGATACATACGATCTGTATTTCTATCCGACCGGGAAAACGGCCGACTCGATCACAGTCCCGGACAGATTTACGACAGAGTGGGAAGAGGTTCTCGTGGATAACGAGAAGTGTTCCTTTGTCATTCTCGGGGTCAATCCGGACGGAGACTGGGGATATACCGTGATCGCCTATCTCGAGAATAAGACGGATTCGTCAGCGATGTTTTCCTGGGATGACGTAACGGTCAACGGTATTGAGATCGATCCCTTCTGGGCAACGAACATCATGCCGGGATCCAGAGGCTACGCGGAGATCGACTTTGATGAAGAAGACTTTGAGGAAAACGGCATCACCGACGTCAGTGAGATCAAGTTTGAACTTTCAATCTATAATGACGATGACTGGAACGTGGATGACTACGTAGACGAGGAATTTACGTATAATCCGTGATCGGACCGCACATGCAGAAACAGGATGCAAAAATAACGGAGCAGCTCCCCGGACGTTTCCGCGATCTCGCGGAACGGAGCCGGCGGAGCGGCTCTTTTCTCTTCACTGATTTTCTGACGCCGGCGGAAGCGGCGCTTGCCTACCGTTTCGTTCCGGCTTATGAACTGACTGCATTCGGGGGTACGGAAGGGTGTGAGCGGGTCATGCTCCGGTTCGGACAGGCGTCCGTATTCGGTTACGAGGTTCCATTTCCGATCACGGTCCTCCGGATCGAGCCGCGTGCGGAGCGTTTTTCGGAAAATCTTGCCCACAGAGATTATCTCGGCGCGCTGATGAATCTCGGGATCGAACGGGACGTCCTTGGCGACGTTGTTCTCCGGGACGGCACGGCATATGTATTTGCCGAAGCGCACATCGCGCCGTATATTGCCGAAAATCTCAGCAGGGTACGTCACACGTCCGTGGAATGCCGTGTCTGCGAAGTGGTTCCGGAAGAGGCAAAGCCGCGGATCGAAGAGGAGGACTGCGTTGTTTCCTCCGTGCGGCTCGACGCAGTCATCGCCAGGGTATTTCACCTTGCGAGAGGAAAAGCCAAAGAGCTTTTTGCCAGAGGCGCGGTCCTGCTTGGCGGACAGGAATGCCTGAACGAGAGCGCGCCCTTACATGAAAATGAGATCGTCACGGTACGCGGATTCGGCAAATTCGTATATCGCGGTGAAAAAGGAAAAACAAGAAAAGATCATATTGTGATCGGGATCGGGAGGTACAGCTGATGCGTTTTGTGATCCAGAGGACGACAGGGGCCGAAGTATCGGCCGAAGGCGAAGTGATCGGCAGGATCGGAAAAGGATTTGTCGTGCTGATCGGCGTCGGGGAAAACGATACGGAAGAGATCGCGGACAAAATGATCCGGAAAATGACCGGACTGCGGATCTTTGAAGACGAGAACGGGAAGACGAACCTTTCGCTTGCAGATGTCGGCGGATCCCTCCTTCTCATTTCCCAGTTCACGCTCTATGCGAGCCTGAAAAAAGGAAATCGCCCGAGTTTTGTGCACGCTGGCGATCCCGCGAAGGCGGAAACGCTGTATGAATATATCATTTCGCAGTGCAGTGCGCAGGGCTGGCACTGCGAGAGAGGGTCATTCGGCGCCTACATGCAGGTGAGCCTTGTCAATGACGGGCCCTTTACGCTGGTCATGGACAGCGACAGCCTGTAAGAAACCCGGAACTCTGAAAACGGCCCCGCTCCCTTTAAGGGAACGGGACCGTTTTTATATGCCGGACATTTTATCAGGGATTCCGGGTTTATCCCTCGATCGCGATCGTCTTTTTCTCCGGGACCTTCTCCTCGATCTCTTTCTTCGGGATCGACAGTTTCAGGATGCCGTCTTCGAATTTTGCCTTGATATCTTCTTCCGTGAGTTCTTCGCCTACGTAGAAACTTCTCTTCATTGAGCCGGTGTAACGTTCACGGCGGATCACACGGCCGTTCGTATCTTTCTCTTCATTGGAGGTGTTCTTTGCGGCGCTGATGTTGAGATAGCCGGCATTCAGTTCCAGTTCCAGGTCTTCTTTTTTGTAGCCGGGCAGCTCGACGTCGAGCTCATAGCCGGTCTCGGTCTCTTTGATATCGGTCCGCATCAGGTTCGTGCGTTCGGTCCTGACGGCCGGGCGGGTGTTTCTGAAGAATCCGCGGTCAAAATCATCAAAGAAATCATCCATCAGGTTGTCTCCGAAAATACTCGGTAAGTACATCATCATAAGCTCCCTTCTCCGCTTTTGGCGGTCTATGTGGTCCGGATGCTTCCGGCCTGCGCCGTTCCGTACCGGGCTTCATTTCTTTTGATGTACTCATTATAACACGCTGTTAGCACTTGTCAAGGGCGAGTGCTAACAAATTTATAAATAATAAAAAATTCATGCCCGGCGTCGCGGAGAAGCTCCTCCGAGCATGAATTTTTTATTTAATGAGTGATAGATTGTTCCGGCGGGAAGGAATGATTTATTGCGGTCAGTCTACACAGATCAGGTCGTATT
>JAEEGL016808612.1_pt1 | contig 11816 bp, 6 predicted proteins | sample 9134231 | NCBI WGS metagenome assembly JAEEGL01 (sample SAMN16246548, study PRJNA631951) | gut metagenome | biome: gut microbiome; feature: rumen; material: fiber-attached | host: Bos | place: Iran: Karaj | collected 2018-10 | reverse complement strand
TTCACTGCTTTTAATTATAAAAACAGAGACGGCATAAAGTGCCGTCTCCGAAAGTCTAAAAACTTTTATTACTATGCAAACTACTTCTTTTTCTTCTTTCCACCGTCGTCGGCAGCAGCAGCCTGCTGAGTAGCACGTGTAGCTATGATGCGGCAGAGAAGCATATCCTGCGGGTCGGAAATACGATAATTGTCGAATTTGAGGTCGTGAACCTTGATCTGCTGTTCGAGTTCGAGTTCAGCGATGCTAACAACGATTCTTTCAGGAAGATTAGCAGCCTTGCCGGTAACTTTGAGTTTGCGGACAGCGGTTTTGAGTTTACCACCTGCCTTAACACCAGGAGCGTGACCTTCGAATACTACAGGAAGTTTAACGGTGATTTCCTGCTCGTCGTTGAAGATGTAGAAATCGATGTGCATTACCTCGTCGGTAACGGGGTGGAACTGCATATCTTTGATTACAGTGTTGAATACTTCGCCGTCGATGGTGATTTTAACGATGAATACTTCGGGAGTGAAGATTGCGCCGTTGATTTCTTTTTGTTTAACGGTGAAGTCGATGTGCTTGCCGCAGCAGTAAGCCACGCAGGGTACGAGACCCTCTTTGCGCAAGTCTTTTGCAAACTTGGTACCGATGTTTTCGCGTTTGGTACCTGCAATTTCAAATACTTTCATTTAATTAAATTTGTGTTACTCAAAATTGAGTGTTAATAAAAATTGTTTACTCAATTTCCCATCGCACGGGCGGCTTTCCGCCCAATTGGAAAATTCGGGTGCAAAGATAGATGTTTTTTTTTATTCTTACAAAAAAAATTTCCTATTTATAATAAGATGTCTCGCTTATCGACTGACAGGTGAACACCTTTTTGATTACCTCGGCAAAGAGGTTTGCCACGGTGAGAACCTTGATTTTTGGATGCGGTTTTTTCAAGGGAATGGTGTCGGTAACGTAGAGTTCGGTAAGTTTCGACTCTGAAATGCGGTCGTAAGCAGGGCCCGAAAGCACAGGGTGAGTGATAAACGCCCTTACGCTCAATGCACCTTGACCCATCATCAAGTCGGCAGCCTTAGAAAGTGTGCCGGCTGTGTCGATAATATCGTCGATGATGATAACGTTTTTGCCCTTAACATCGCCGATAACAGTCATTTCGCTCACCTCGTTGGCTTTTTCGCGATACTTGTGGCAGATAACCATTGGCACTTGGAGAAATTTGCTGTAAGTATTTGCGCGTTTGCTGCCGCCTATGTCGGGCGAAGCGATAACGAGGTTTTCGAGTTTTAGCGAGTTGATAAATGGTACAAATATGGTGGACGAGTAGAGGTGGTCTACTGGCACGTCGAAGAAACCTTGAATTTGGTCGGCGTGGAGGTCCATAGTAATAATTCGGTCAACACCCGCCTTAGTAAGTAGGTTGGCGATGAGTTTAGCGCCGATTGCCACACGGGGTTTGTCTTTGCGGTCTTGACGCGCAAATCCAAAGTAAGGGATAACGGCTGCAATCTTGTAAGCCGACGCACGACGGGCGGCGTCGATCATAAGCAAGAGTTCGAGAAGGTTGTCGGCGGGAGTGAATGTAGACTGAACTATAAACACATAATCGCCACGGACAGTCTCGTTGAGGCTCGGTTGATATTCGCCGTCGGAATAGTGGTTCATTGTTACGTTTCCGAGGGTGGTGCCGTATGCCTTGGCTATTTGCTCCGAAAGGTAGAGCGACGTGGTTCCCGAAAAGATTTTGATGTTTGAACTTGATACCATTTTGCTATCTTTTTATATCATAAAGAATGGATTGAATTTCAAATCTTTATATTTTGTTATTTAACTACAAAGTTTACCATTTTGCCTGGTACGATAATTACCTTTATTACCGATTTACCTTCGATAAGTTGTTTAAAACGATCGTTGGCGCGGACTTCTTTTTCGATTTCGTCCTTGTCGGCGTTGGCAGGAAGGTCGAGTGTAAAGCGGGTCTTGCCGTTGATTGCCACAGGATAGGTTTTGGTGCTGTCTACTGTGTAACGCTCGTCTACCTTGGGGAACTCGGCATCCGAAATAGACTCATTGTGTCCAAGAAGTTTCCACAACTCTTCGGCAATGTGCGGGGCAAAAGGCGCAAGCGTTATTACCAACGGTTCGAGAATTGCGCGTTTGTTGCATTTGAGCGATGTGAGCTCGTTGACGCAAACCATAAACTGACTTACGCTTGTATTGTAAGAGAATATCTCGATGTCGCTCTCAACCTTTTTGATGGTTTTGTGGAGTGCTTTGAGTTCGGCTTCAACGGGCTGTGCGTCAGAAACTTCAAAATCACCATTTGCGTTAAAGAACAATCTCCAGAACTTATTTAAGAAACGATAAACGCCTTCGATACCGCCTGTATCCCACGGCTTAGACTGCTGAATAGGTCCAAGGAACATTTCGTAAAGTCGCAATGTATCAGCACCGTAACGTTCTACAATAGTGTCGGGATTAACAACGTTAAACATCGACTTGCTCATCTTTTCGATGGCGCTACCACAGATATATTTGCCGTCTTCGAGCACAAACTGAGCATCGGCAAATTCAGGTCGCCATTGTTTAAACGCTTCTAAATCAAGAATATCGTTTTTCACAATGTTAACATCAACGTGAATTTCTTGAGTGTCGAAATCGTCTTTTAATCCGTAAGAAACATATTGGTTTGTGCCTTTGATACGGTAAACAAACTTGCTCTGTCCCTGAATCATACCTTGGTTAACGAGTTTTTTGAAAGGCTCGTCTTTGCAAACAACACCAAGGTCGAAAAGGAACTTGTTCCAAAAACGTGAATATATAAGGTGTCCCACAGCGTGCTCGGTGCCTCCTATGTAGAGGTCTACATCTTGCCAATACTCGTTGGCCTCTTTCGACACAAGAGCGTTGTTGTTATCGGGGTCCATATACCTTAAATAATATGCCGACGAACCTGCAAAACCGGGCATAGTGCTTGTTTCGTAGGGATAGCCCTCGGGAGTTTTCCAATTGGAAGCACGGCTCAAAGGAGGTTCGCCATCTTCGGTGGGCAAGAACGAATCAATTTCGGGTAATTCCAATGGAAGTTTTGTAATATCAAGTGTTTGCACGCGTCCGTCTTTGTAATAAACGGGGAAAGGTTCGCCCCAATAACGCTGACGGCTAAAAATTGCATCACGCAGACGATAGTTGATTTTGCGGTTTCCAATTCCGAGTTTTTCCACCTCATTGATAGCGGCTTGTTTGGCTTCAAGCACATTCATGCCGTTAAACATTCCGCTGTTCATCATTATGCCTTCCTTAGCGTCGTACGATTCGGTAGAAACGTCCGCACCCTCAATCAAAGGAATTATGGGGAGGTCGAATTTCTTAGCAAAAGCATAGTCGCGACTGTCGTGAGCAGGCACAGCCATAATAGCTCCCGTTCCGTAACCAACTAATACATAATCGCTTATCCAAATAGGAATTTGTGAGCCGGTAAAAGGGTTGATGGCGTAAGCACCTGTAAACTGACCTGTAACAGAGTGAGTGTCGCTCATACGTTCGCGTTCGGTACGTTTTCCGGCGTCGGCGCGATATTGCTGAACAGCATCGCGGTATTCAGCAGTTGTAACTTGGTCAACATACTCGCTTTCAGGAGCTAACACCATAAATGTAACGCCATAAACTGTATCGGGACGAGTAGTGAAAATCTTCATCTTAACTTCGCTATCGGCAATGTCGAAAAACATTTCACAACCCTCGCTACGACCAATCCAGTTGCGCTGCATCTCTTTGAGCGAATCTGTCCAATCAATGCGATCGAGACCTTCGAGCAAGCGTTCTGCGTAAGCCGAAACCCTCAAAAGCCATTGAACCATAGGTTTTTGCACTACGGGATAACCACCACGTACCGAAAGACCCTCTTTCACCTCATCGTTGGCAAGCACTGTTCCAAGTTTAGGACACCAGTTAACCATAGTTTTGGCACGATATGCAAGACGGTAAGCATCAATTACTTCTGCCTTTTCGCCATCGCTCAATCCGTTCCAAACCTCAGCAGGGAAAACTGGAACTTCGCTGTGAGCAGCGTTAACTTTCTGATTGCCATTGCGTTCAAATTCGGCGGTAAGAGTGGCGATAGGCTCAGCCTTCTGTGTATCATTGTTGTACCAATGGTTGTACATTTGAAGGAAAGCCCATTGAGTCCATTTATAATATTTAGGGTCGCAAGTGCGGAGTTCGCGACTCCAATCGTAAGAGAAACCAATTTTTTTCAACTGCGAACGGTAGCGCGAAATATTGTTTTCGGTGGTAACTGCTGGATGTTGACCCGTTTGAATTGCATATTGCTCGGCAGGAAGGCCAAAAGCGTCGTAGCCCATCGGGTGAAGCACATTAAAACCTTTGAGCCTTTTGTAACGGCTGTAAATATCTGATGCAATGTAACCTAAGGGATGTCCTACGTGCAGACCTGCTCCCGAAGGATAAGGGAACATATCAAGTACGTAATACTTAGGACGTTCCGATTTGTTTGAGACGGTAAAAGTACCGTTCTCGTCCCAATACTTTTGCCAATATGCCTCAATTTCGCGATGATTGTATTCCATTGTAGTTTAAAATCTGTTACAACTAATTGATTTGTTAATTTCGGCAAAGTTAAAAGTTTTTTTTAATAAGTGTTACAAATAGTGTGGATATATTTTTATTAAGATTTGGTTAAGACCCAAAAATAGTTTACAACGGCATACCTTTCTTCTTACGATATACTATCAAACCAACAACAAACGCCCACATCAAAACAGCAAGCAATCTTTTTAAAGAGTTGAAACGTTGCGAGGTTTTGTTCTGATATTGTAATTCCACAGTATGTTTTCCGGCAGGAATTTCTGCGCCCGACATACCAAAATCGCATATTTTCAAATCCTTAACTTCGCCATCAAGTGTAAAAGTCCAGTTGACATCGTATGGAATGGTTAGCACCAGAAATTTATCCTTAGAAACATTCAAGTTGCCCTTTATATTATCCTGTTTAAAATATGTTATTTCAAGAGGTTCGCTATTGGCATAATTATACAACGAATCGAACATAGGTGTAGTAAATTGTTCAACAGGTGTAATTACGTTTCGGTCGTTAATATCAAGACGGGTAAAATGTGTAGTATCTATCTGTGAATCATCTTCATACACAAACGATGCTAACAGAGCCTCGTTAGCCATAAAACTATTTATAGATGTGTGATAAATGTTTTGTGCCAACATCATCCAAGCTACACCGGGAGACGCATCACGAATTGCCATATAAAGGCTGTCGGCATCGGAGTATTCGCTGCCTATAAGTTTGCGCAAACGCTCAACAACATCAAACTTCTGCGCAGGTTGAACACCCATATAATCGAGTGTGGCGGAAGCGCTTACAACTGAATTATTGTCGATGCGAAACTTGATAAGTTTCTTAAAATCAGAGGCTTTAACATAACGATCAACTGTAAATCCAAGCGGCAGACATTTATCAATTTTAAAAACGTGTATGCCGTTTACTGTGTCGTATGGCTGACAGATGGGAATATGAGCCATAAGTGTATCTGTTTTAGTAAGATAGTATTTAATGCCAGCAAAAGATAAGCAAAGAGGATCGCGACCAATGCCCGAAAGCCAACGTGTTTCGGATTCTATATGAGGAGCAATGTGTCCTGTGTTACTCAAGAACTTAACATAATTAGGTTGGTTAAACGAATTGTAATTCTTGGTGCCAAAATAGCCAATAGCTTTAGCCTCGTTGAGGTTTGAGTGTATTTGACGCGAAGACTTGTAATCTTTTTCCATACGATAGAACTTCGTAGTATCGGTCTGTTTTAACTTGGCAACTATCTGTTCTGTTCCATCGAAAATGCCGTTGCGGTTAAGGTCAAACTCAATTTTAGATACAGTGTCGCGACCGTCGAAACTCGAATATGTGATAAACGAAACCTCTATTAAAACAAGCACAACCTGCACAATCTTAAACATTTGCCTATTGGCAGTGTTTGCGCTCCACAACAGCACTGCGGCGTGAATCACCAAAAACGCAATTGCAAAATATACCACATTTGCCTTGTAAGTTGGGTTATTAACTATCAAATCGCTGTTGGCTGCTCCGTAAAGTGCTATTACACAAACCACAAGCGATCCTGCAAGCACTGGCACATTCACACGTTTGAGGTTTTCTATAAGCGATAAAGACTGCGCAGCCACAAATATCATTGCAAATGTTATAAAAAAGTCGATTCCGTAGCGGTAATAGTCGCCAGCATAGAGCACGATGGCACGGCGAAGGGGCGGAAAAATCAGTACAGCAGCCCAAAACGCTATAAAACAGCCGTATGCAATTTGTTTTCGGCGATTGAGATATTGAAAAATCTGCGGCAAAAGCAGCAAAGTAATTAAGCCAGAATAAATTGCGGGTGCTTCAAGAAAATTGTTCCACTCGCCCATTGAAAAATCGCAACCGGGAATATCATTAGCAAAAAGCCTGAGAATGGTGGTGATACCCATAGTTTTTTCTACCAAAAGGTTTGACGGAGCTGTGGTTTCAAAGCCAACTCCACCTGCATACCTTGGAGTGTTGAGACTAACTATCAAGCTGTTGATTAAATCGGGCAACGCCACAGCCATACCCAACAAGCCAAGCACAAATATCCAAAGACAGGTGCGGAATATTGTCTTAAAGTTTGCCTTCATTACCACAAACCTCATTATCATATAGATAGCCAAAAATAGCGATGCCAAATACAAGAAATATGGCGAACCTGCAAACTGAATTACCGCAAAGGGGAAGAAATATGGTCGGCGTTTTACCAAAAGTTGCTCAAAGGCAAATAGATAGAATGCCATACTGAATCCAAAAGATTCGATACGCCAAATAGAAAGCACCACTATGCTTCCCGAAAATGCCATCAAAAGCGAACCAATAGTAGAAGCGTATTTACTAACATTCAAAGTTCTGAGCCACAGGAATGTAAACAACGCAGTACCCAAAAACGAAGTAAAAAACTGATAGTAGAAATTCTCTACCGAACTTGCTCCTGCGTCAACAGGCAAAAAAAGATACACAAAACGCCTTACCCAACCAAGCACATACGAAATAGGCTCAACATTAAATGTTCCACTGCCTGCGCCATCGCCCATACCCGCAGTAAACGAATATGCGGAGGAGATTCCTTCATTAGCATAACGCTCTGACTGAATGGCACCTACCATCTGCAAACAGCACGAATCATCTGCCAATCCTGTAAAATAAAAAAGGTATTCGCCCGAGAAAAAGCCATACATCGACAGCAATCCCGCCAATACCACCAAAAAAATCACCGCTATTATGGGGTGTTTTACTATAAAATTTTTTATATTTGCTATCACAATTATGCTTGGTTTGAGTTATACAAATTGAGCACGTAAAATTATAAATTTTTTTTTAGAACAAAAAAATGGAACCGATTCCTTACAACAAGCCGTTTCTTTGCGGCAACGAAATTAAATATATCCGCGAGGCTGTCAAAAGCGGCAAAATATCGGGCAACGGAGCGTTTACCCAAAAATGCCAACGTTTTTTTGAAGATAAATACGGTTTTGGCAAGTGCTTAATGACATCAAGTTGCACCGACGCGCTCGAAATGGCAGCGATACTTTCAGGCGTGGGCGAAGGCGACGAGGTGATAATGCCCTCATACACATTTGTTTCCACGGCGTTGGCTTTTGCCCGTCAAAATGCCACAATTGTTTTTGCCGACAGTAGCGACGACAACCCAAATATAGATGAAAATCATATAGAATCGCTAATTACACCGCGCACCAAGGTGATTGTGGCTGTCCATTACGCCGGATTTTGCTGCAATATGGACAAGATTTGCGAAATTGCCCGCCGTCGCAACCTTATTTTAATAGAAGACGCCGCGCAAGCATTTGATTCTTACTACAATGAACGTCCGGCGGGAAGTTTTGGCGCTATGGCAACTTTCTCGTTTCACGAAACCAAAAACATCATTTCGGGCGAGGGCGGAATGTTGGCTATCAACGACCCGAAACTATTTTCGCGTGCCGAGATTATTTGGGAAAAGGGAACTAACCGTGCCGATTTTTCGCGTGGTAAAGTAAATAAGTATCAATGGGTTGATATTGGTAGTTCGTTTCTACCATCGGAATTGATTTCAGCGTTTCTTTATGCCCAAATAGAAAAATCAGGACAAATTCAGTTGAAACGCCTCAAACTTTGGAATCTATATTACAAACTTCTTAAACCTTTGGAAGACAAGGGCTATATTTCACTACCTCACCATTCGTCGGAATCGTCGGGCAACGGACACATATTTTATATAGTGTGCAAAAATGCCAAACAGCGCAAAAAGATAGCCGAATATCTCGGTGAAAAACAGATACTTGCCGTAACGCACTACTTGGGATTACACAAAAGTCCGTATTTTAAAGAGCGTTACACCGGCGCACCACTCCGCAACTGCGACAAATACGAGGACACTCTGCTGAGGCTTCCTCTGTATTACGAAATGCGTTTAGAGGATGTAAAATATGTTTGCAGCACTTTGGGAGATATTCTCGACTACCTGAATGTGAAATAGAGTCTCCTACAATCCATCAACCATTACAAACGCTGCCCAATTTTGTGGTTCGGGATAGCGTTGACGAGTGATGTTTTGTGCCGAAACAAAGGCGGCACGTTTGGATTGTCCGGCGGTAAGGTTTTTGAAAAACTCGGTCATAAGCAGCTGCGTGGCTGAGTCAGAAACATCCCAAAGACTCATCACAATGGTTTGCGCACCAGCTTTTTTAAATCCACGTTGAAGTCCAAAAACTCCTTCGCCTGTGATTTCGCCAAGTCCCGACTTGCAAGCCGATAGCACCACCAAATCAAGTCCTCGGAAATCAAGACGCGATATTTCGCGAGCAGTAAGTATACCGTCGTCAAAGCCTTCGGGTATAATGCTGTTTTTCAACGGGTCGAGAGCTGTATTTGCTCCGGCAAAGAGTAATCCGCTGTAAGTGAGCGAACGGTCTTCGCTGCTCTGAGTTGCCATCAACGACGAAGGCATCAAATCTGCCACAAAATCAGACTTATAGAAACCGTGCGTGCCAATGTGAAGTATCTTTAATCTACTGCCTGATAGTTTTTTGAAACTATCTTCAGTGGCGGTGCGACCCGATTGCTCGCTAACAGTGTAGTTGGCATTGCGTAAATATTTGGCAATGGTTTCTGATTCTATTTTTGAGCCACGTAGAAATCCTGCCACAGCACCTCGAAGAGTATCGCGACTATCGATAAGATTTAGCCAATCTTCGTTAGAAAAATCGTATTCAATTCCACCGTATGTGGCAGCCTTGCGGTCGGGGTTAATTTGCTGTTCGATAGCGATTTCGCGCGTTGACGATAGACGGTAGGCATCGTATTGTTCGGCAAAAATGGTTCCTTTTTCGGTGCGAAGATATTCGATAGCGATATTGTGAAAACGTCCTGCAGGCGAAAAATAAACGTTTTTTACACCTTGAAGATATTTTTCTAATGGTTTCCACACAAGGTTGTAGAGTTTGGAAGTGGTGTAATATTCTGATTTTTTTACGTTCCACATATCCGATTGTTTAAAAAGCGTTACCACTTGGGGAGTGTCCATACCTTTTTTAAGCACAAAAGCCATAAAGATACGCTCTTTGTTAGCGTCTTTACATTCGGCAAATTCTATGGCTAAATCGTTATCCTTCAAGTGTTTTTGTATTTCTCTATAATCAATCGAAAGGTTGTGAGTATAGTTTCCCAAATGACTCGACGACAGCACCAGAGCTCTCTCTTCAGCTTCGATTGCATTGGCAAGCGAATCGGCATTCATTGTACGTTCAAGTATATTGGTTTTCAAAAGGTTATCGAGCAAGCCACGATTTTGACGTATCTTATAATAACGTCTCAAAAGTGTGCTGTCGGTGCTCTGTTGTAATATTTTTTGAATTTCGAGTTCGGTATTTAGCAGCAAACCTTTGGAAAAAACTTGCGAATTGTAAGCCAAAACAGCTGCAGACCCTCCTATCGAGAGCGAATCTGCCAATGGCGAAAGTTTATAAACGGCGTAAGGAAGGTCGAGCACAAAAAATTCGGCATATTTATTCCAAAAATCTGTACGCTCTTTATAGGTCATCAACAGAAAGTTTTTGAGTATAAACGCTTTAATGCGATCGTAAGCCTCGCTGTAATAATCTGCCGATTTGGCATAATTACCCGCATAAAGATTGATTTGAGCCAATTTGCTGAGCGATATGGCATAATCGGGATGGTTTTCGCCCCAAACGTTCTTCCTGATTTGCAGCGACTTATGTTCAAGGTCAATAGCCTCAGGATATTGTTTAAGTTTGTAATTATATTCGGCAAGATTGCCCAACACAGCAGCGTAATTGGCGTGCTGCTCGCCATAAATATTTTTTTCAATAGAAGATGCGCGGGTGGCAAGTCGAATAGCGTATTTATAATTGCCTGCCTGCGCATAATATGATGAAAGGTTGATTAACGCACCCGAATAGTCGGGATGGTCGTTGCCAAAATTGTTTTCAAAAATTTGCAACGCCTTAAGTCCCAATTGAATAGCCTCGGCAGTGTCGCCAAGTACGCATTTAAAACCAGCAAGAGTTTTTAAAGATATGGCATAATGCGGATGCTGTTCGCCCAAAATAGTTTTGCGAAGTTGCGTGGCGCGGGTTTCGAGTTTTACAGCCTCGCGATAGTTGCCTATGGTGTAATAATATCCCGCAAGATTGTGTAGCGAAAGCGCATAATCGGGATGAGTTTCGCCCAAAACCTTTCCTATCGACTCCAAAGCAAATTTTTCAAGTCTGATTGCCTCGGTGTAATTGCCTGAGTATAAATTATAATAGGCAAGATTTTCTAAATAATAAAAGTAGTAAGGATGGTCGTCGCCCAAGATATTTTTTGCCGCTTCGATAGCCGAGGTTACCAATTTTATCGCGTCGGAATGGTTTCCTAAAGCAAAATAATACGAAGCAAGGTTTCCCAACGCCATTACATAATTGTCGCCACGATAGTTGAGCCGTTGGCGCACCTCTAATGTGTATGCCTGAATGTCGGCGGCAGAGATAAATTTGCCAAGTTCGCATAGAAACAAGGCGCAGTTTTCCATCGCGCTCAAATACTCTTCGTGCTCGGCGCCGTAAACTGTTTTGCATAGTTGCGCTGCATATTCGCCTACACGGAGTGCTTCGGAATAATTGCCGTTATAATAATGATACTCTGCAAGTTTACCTACCGATTTGGCATATAGCGGACTTTTTTCGCCCGCACCTTGTTTATAAAGATCAGATGCCAACGTTCCAAGCCTTACCGCTTCAGGATAGTTAACAGTATCAATATTATAATCAGCAAGTTTCTCATAATTCGATGCTTCTGCTATAAGCGCTTTGCGTTGTTTTTTAGATGTTTGTGCCGACACTGCAAACGGCAATATCAGCAGCATTATCACAATTATTTGCTTCATTGGCGATGTATAGTAAAACGACAAAAACACTTAGTTAATTACTTATATTACAAAATGTAACAAGTAGTCAATTAACTAAGTGCTTTAAATAGAGAAATGGTATTATATCAGCGGTATATTAGCCTGCTTGCACTCTTTACGCATTTCGTTGCTCCAACGCGATGATTGGATTTCGCCGATGTGCGCTTTTTTGAGGAAAAACATACAGAGACGACTCTGTCCGATGCCGCCGCCGATTGATTCGGGTAATGTGCCGTCCAATAGGCGTTTGTGGAAATAGAGTTCTTTGCGCTCGTTTTTGCCTTCGATTTCAAGTTGGCGCAAAAG
>JAEEGL016593442.1_pt1 | contig 11816 bp, 8 predicted proteins | sample 9134231 | NCBI WGS metagenome assembly JAEEGL01 (sample SAMN16246548, study PRJNA631951) | gut metagenome | biome: gut microbiome; feature: rumen; material: fiber-attached | host: Bos | place: Iran: Karaj | collected 2018-10 | reverse complement strand
TCCGTTGGGACTTTCCAGAAAATCCGGATCGAACAGCGCAAGACCGCAGGGAACGGAATCAAGCTCCGAGTGATGATAATTGCGGGGACCGTCAAGGGTAAGATTGTTCATGTAAAAGTGCGTGACGTAATCGTGCCCTTTTTCGCCCATGACCCTGTTGAAGGCGTCCAGCATGACCCCGTTGAAATACCGCCAGCTGTCGGCTTTTTTCTCGGTATCCCACACAAATCCGCCGGTGCTCACAGGCGCGTTTTCCTTATCGGAAAGCAGCTGATCGGCATATTCGTAAACAAGTTTTATGTCTTTGTCCAAAGATCCATCCTCCGAATTCTCTATCGCCGAAGAGGGCGAAGGAGCATCAGTCTCCCGCGGTCCGGGAGTTGTGGTGTTGTTCCCGCAGGAAGTCAGGAAAACACATATCAAAATGATCAGAAAATACATAAGAATAGCAAGGAGCGGAACACCGCCCGTAAAGATTGGATGCCGCAAAAGCTGCGAAGCATCGTTTTGATGGGTACAAGTTTACTTTAACACAAAAAAACTCAATATTCAACACAACAATGCTTGAAATCGCAACTCAAGTATCATAAAATATACGTGATGGGCAAAAGCGGAACCTTTTCCCCTATCTCATTGAACCAACGAAAGGAATTGCCATGTACCCATGTCCCAATTGCCGCGCGGGTCTTCGGTTTGATATCCCGACGCAACAGCTGAAATGCGATTATTGCGATTCTATGTTCGACCCCTATACAATAAAACGTGACAAAGATGCGGTAGAGCACGACACCTTCGAGACTACCGTTTATACCTGTCCCCAGTGCGGCGGCGAGATCATCAGCGATGACGAGACTGCTGCTACTTTCTGCAGCTATTGCGGAAATACCACTGTTCTCGACAGCAGGATAGAAAATGAAAAAAAGCCCGAGTTCATAATCACCTTCAAGAAGACGAAGGAAGAGTGCAAAGAGGCTTTTTCAAAGGCTGTCAAAAAAGCGATATTTGCCCCGCGGGAATATAAGGATCCCGAGCTTATCGATAAATTCAGGGGAATCTATATGCCTTACTGGGCTTACGATTTCGAGACTGATGCCCAGGTAAGCTTTGAAGGTTCTACTTCCCACAGGAGCGGTGATTATATAATCGAGGATTTCTACAGGATCAGCGGACCTGTCCACGGCGAAGCCGAAGGTATTACTTACGATGCCACATCTACCTTCTCGGATGATATAAGCGCCTCCATCGCGCCCTACAACATCAAGCAGAAACAGGCTTTTACGCCTTCTATCCTCAGCGGTTTCTACGCAGATACCAACGATGTTGACAAGGCCCTCTATTCGGACGATGCAACGGCCATGGTATCCAGATACAATCAGACCCAGATCCTTGGCGCAAAGGCTGCAAGGTCAAAGTCCGTGACAGGCAAAGAAAAGGATAAGGTCAGGCAGCAGTCCGCTCCCGGCATCAAGGGTGCAGGCCTGGCTTTCCTGCCCGTATGGTTCCTTTCCTATAAGACAAGGGACAACCGCGTGGCATACGCCGTTGTAAACGGACAGTCCGGCAGGACATCCGTGGATATTCCCGTTGATAAAAAGAAATTCCTCATCTGGGGAGCATGCATAGCAGCTGTCATTTTTGCCGTATTGACCATCGCTTGCAGCTTTGTGACCGATTTCACCATGACTCCGAAAATGCTGCTCGCCATCACTCTGGTCCTGTCTTTTATCATGCTGTTCATGTCATCCTCACAGCTGAGCTCCATAAGGAAGCGGGAAACGCTGGAGAATGATCAGGGTATGCTCTACCGCAGGAAGATGGAAGAGTTAAAAGCTGCGGAAAGAAACGAGATAACCGCCGAACAGCTTGACAATGCCACCGAACAGCAAAAGGAGGACTACATCCGCTCGGACAGCCTTGCCTTAAGATGCGCCACAGCGGTCAATAACGGCATTGCAAAAGAAAACGCAAAGAAGGCCGGATGCCTTACCGTTTTCGGTCTCATTGCACTGAGCTTTGCATTGTTGTTTATTGTCGGGTTTTACATCCCGACGCTTTTCGAAGCATACGGCCCTGTTGTGAATAGCAGATTCTCGGATCTGATCTATGTTATCGGTATTGCTGCGGCTTCGATCCCTATTTTCTTCATTTGGAGAAACGGGCTTTCCACCGGCAATCCCTTCAAAAGCCCCGGAAAAGCCAAACTTACGTCCAGCGTTAAGCTTATAAAGATTTTGATCTCGATAGTGATCGCCGGCGCCGTCCTGGCCTTTGATCCCGTTCAGGATATGTTTTACTACGGTGCCGCCATCATCTGCATCGCCATACTTATCATAACGGAGTTCGAGATCATCGATCAGCATAATAAGCTGACGACCCGAAAACCTCCGCAGCTTGGCAAGAGAGGAGGCGATGAAAATGCGTAAACAGATTATCTCTTTCCTTGCCGCATTTGCCCTCGCACTCCTTGCGATCCCCGGGTTATGCGCAAAGGCCGGCTCTTTTGACCTTACGCCGGCTTACACCGATCCCGAAACAGGGTATGACGCCATTATCTGTGATGAAGCGGACCTCCTTAAGGACTGGGAGGAAACGGAGCTTCTTGAGGAGATGAAGAATGCCACGGCTTACGGCAATATCGTTTTTGTAACGACAAACGAAGGCAGTGACGGAACCTCTTCTCTGGGAAACAGCATCATCGGCAGGCTTGGTTGGGAGCAGACTACGGTACTTATCATAAATATGGGCATCCGTGAGCTCTGGATCGAGACAAACAGCGACAGGCTTACCGTTGCCAAGGCGCAGGTCATCACCGACAATAACTACACCTATGCATCTTACGGAGACTATTTTGAATTCGCAAGAAGATCAACGGAGCAGATAACTGCCGTACTTGCCGGAGCGCGCATAGCCGAGCCCATGAAGCATATCTGCAACGCGCTTCTTTCCGTTGTTGTGGCGCTGTTCATCTGCATCATCATAGTCAAGATAACGACTGCCCATTCAAAACCTTCAACCAATGAACTCTTTGAAAATCTTTCAAAGGGGTATATAGATACTTCCGCACTTGAAAGCATACACGTACGTCAGGAACGCCATTATTCGCCTCAGAGCGACAGCTCTTCGGGCGGCGGCGGTGGCGGTCACGGCGGCGGTGGCGGCGGTGGCGGCGGTGGCGGCGGAAGCCACGGCGGCGGTCACAGCTTCTGATGCTTTTTGCAGCCGTTTCTGTGTTGCCTTTGAAGATATTCAGTTTATAAAAGGGTGAGCTGTATCCGCTTTCCCAAGCGTTTGCGGGTACGAAAGAGTATTTATGGTCGATCGAGTTTTGACAATTGATATAAACGAGGATGGCGGGAGGATTTTTGCCCTGGTACCCGGAAGTGCCGACGAGAGCCCCGAGGTTCTTTTCAGTTTCGAAAACAGGGAGGAAGTCTTTTGCGGCCATAAGATATGGGATATCGAAGCCGTGTTTGCAAAGATAAGGGAAGGTCTTGAAAAAGCGCTTTCCCGTTATCCCGATGCTCAGGAGATCAGGCTTCGCGCCTGGAAATACGATTACGTCCTTATGTGCGGCGACACAGAGCTTTTGCCCTGCTATTCCCACAGGGATGAAAGAGTCAGCGAGCTTTACGACTTTGAAAGAGGCGTTTCCGGCCACGAGGGCACTGTGATCCAGCTCATGGTGGATCTGAGGCACGGCAGGCTTCAGACTGTGACGGATATCCTTATGATGCCGGAATATTTTGCGTATAAACTGACCGGAAACAAAGGCGATATTTTCGAGAAAAAGCCTGTGCGCGGGCGTCTTAAGGCCGGCGTTGTAAAGGGCTTTGACAAGCCTTTGGATGTGGTCATCGAAAAGATATGGAGTAATTGATTTGTACAGACTTTTTATAGCCGAGAAGCCGAGCGTTGCAAGGGAATTCGGAAAGGCTCTCGGAGAAAATTTTAAAAATAGCGACGGCTATATGATATCCGACACATCGATCGTAACATGGTGCGTCGGACATCTTATTACTATGAGCTATCCGGAAGTTTATGATCCCGCTTTGAAAAAGTGGACTTACGATACTTTACCTTTTATCCCCGAGACCTTCAAATATGAAGTCCTGCCGGATGTTAAGAAGCAGTTTGATACTGTTTCCTATTTGCTTAATAGGAAGGATGTGGACTGCATCTACATCTGCACCGACTCCGGACGTGAGGGAGAATACATCTACAGGCTTGTGGACACCATGGCGCAGGTTCCTGCGGAAAAGACGCGCAAGCGTGTCTGGATCGATTCACAGACCGAGGAGGAGATAAAACGGGGCATCAGGGAGGCAAAGGACTGGAGCGCCTATGACACCCTTTCGGATGCCGCTTATTTACGCGCAAAAGAGGACTTCCTGATGGGTATCAACTTTTCCCGGGTCCTGACGCTGAAATACGGGTACAGCATACGCAATTTCCTGGGGGAAGATAAGGCCGGGGCTATTTCCGTGGGACGTGTAATGACCTGTGTCCTTGGAATGGTCGTAAGGCGGGAACGTGAGATCAGAAACTTTGAAAAGACCCCTTATTACAGGGTGCTCTGCACCTTTGCCCCAAAGGAAGATGTAAGCTTTGAAGCGGAATGGCGCGCGGTCGAAGGCTCAAGATACTTTGAGACCCCGTTCCTGTACAAGGAAAACGGCTTTAAGTCGGAAGAAAAGGCAAATGAGCTGATCGAAAGCCTGAAGGGCCATAACGGCACGGTAAGTGAGATAAAGTCCGGAAAAGAGAAGAAAAAGGCGCCTCTTCTGTTCAACCTGGCGGAACTCCAGAACGAGTGCAGCAGGCTGTTTAAGATAAGCCCCGACAAGACCCTTGAGATCACACAAAGCCTTTATGAAAAGAAACTCGTGACTTATCCGAGGACCGACGCCAGAGTACTTTCTTCTGCCGTAGCAAAGGAAATAGGCAAGAACCTGAAAGGTTTGAGCGGCCTGCCTAAATTCAGGCCTTTCCTTGAGGAGATACTAAAGCTTAGTACTTATAAGACCATCGAGAAAACGCAATATACAAACGATAAGATGATCACGGATCACTATGCCATCATCCCTACCGGGGATATCAGGGCAGAAAGCTCGCTGGACAGGCTGTCTTCAAGCGTTTATGAGCTGATCGTAAGGCGCTTTTTGGCTATTTTCTATCCACCTGCGGAGTATCTTAAAGTTTCCCTTGTAATGGATGTTGACGGGGAAAAGTTTTTTGCCAACTTCAAAGCCCTTGAAACCGAAGGATATCTTGCGGTAGCAAGGCCAAAGAAAGAGGAAAAGGGCGGGCAGGAGGCTTTCGAAAGGGAAGCGGAAGAGCAAGGAGATCCGGAAAAGGCAAAGGAAGGCGCGGATCCCGAGGAGGATAAGGAGCAGGTTGGCGGCATAGATTATGTTAATGCCATAAAAGCCCTTAAAAAAGGGAGTGAAGTGCCTGTTACCGATATGAAAACAAAGGCCGCGGAGACCAAACCGCCTTCAAGGTACAACTCGGGTTCCCTTATCATTGCCATGGAAGGCGCAGGCAAACTCATAGAAGACGAGGAACTGCGCGCACAGATCAAGGGAAGCGGCATAGGTACGAGCGCCACCAGAGGCGAGATATTGAAAAAACTCTTCAATATCAATTATCTTGCAAACAACAGCAAGACCCAGATAGTTACCCCTACGCAGCGCGGTGAGATGGTGTACGACGTTGTGGATGCCTCCATCAGATCCCTTCTTAACCCTGAGCTTACCGCAAGCTGGGAGAAGGGTCTTGACCAGGTCGTAAAGGGAACCGTTACAAAAGAAGAATACATGGAAAAGCTCTCAGGATATGTAACACGCCTTACAAACGGCGTAAAGGGGCTTTCAAATATGGCGGGGCTGAATGAGAAATTCAGGGATTCCGCCCGGTTTTACAAAAAGAAAAAATGACCGGACTTTGCGGTTCGGTGAAGGCAGACTAAAGGCGGACAAGGAGGCTTTTATGGTCAAGGAAGCAAGAAAACACCTTGAGGAGAAGATCATCCCCTTCTGGGAAAAGTTGAAAGACGATGAATACGGCGGTTTCTACGGATTCATGGACTATGACCTTAACGTGGATAAAAAGTACATTAAGGGCTGCATCCTGAACAGCAGGATACTCTGGTTCTTTTCAAACGCCGCAATGGTGCTTGGAAGGAAGGATTGCAGGGAATATGCGGAACACGCTTACAGGTTTCTGCGGGATCACTGCATGGACCAAAAGCACGGCGGTATTTTCTGGTCCTTAAAGTATGACGGAACTCCGCAGGAGACCATCAAGCATACTTACAACCAGGCTTTCGCCATCTATGCCCTTTCTTCCTACTTTGATCTTACGGGAAACCGTGAGGCCCTGGATCTGGCCTTTGGCATCCAGAATGTGATAGAGCGGCATTGTACCGATGAATACGGCTATCTTGAGGCCTTTGACGAAAAGTTCGATCCCATCGATAACGAAAAACTCTCGGAGAACGGTGTGATGGCCGAAAAGACCATGAATACGCTGCTCCATGTTTTAGAGGCTTATACAGAGCTTTTAAGGGTCATAAAGGCCCATAAGAGGGAACTTCCGGATTGCGCCGAAAAAGAAGAGAAGACTGCGGGCTATCTGAAAAAGATGCTTGATACATTTGCGGATAAGGTTTATAACCCTGCGCTTCACCGCCAGGAGGTCTTCTTTGATAAAACCTGGCACAGCCTGATCGATCTTCATTCCTACGGACATGATATCGAGACCGCATGGCTTGTGGACCGGTGTGCAGAGGTACTTGGGGATCCGGGGTATTGTGCAAAGGTCGCGCCCATCACAGATGATCTTGCGGATAAGATCTACCACAGGGCTTATGTTGACCACTCCCTCCTCAATGAGTGCGAGCGCGGCAAAGATGATGTCAAGCGTGTCTGGTGGGTACAGGCGGAGGCTGTGGTGTCCTTTGTGAATTCCTATCAGAAGGATAACAGCCGGACAGATTATCTTGAGGCTGCAAGGGATATTTTCAGATATGTCATGGACAAACAGACAGACAAAAGGAACGGTTCCGAGTGGTTTATGTGGACCGACGAAAAGGGCGATCCAATTCCCGATGCGCCCATAGTAGAGCCCTGGAAATGCCCCTATCACAACGGCAGGATGTGTTTAGAATTGATAAAGAGAGGTGAACAGCTTGAATCCGATCTATAAAAAGATGTTTGCGGAATATGCGCGTTTGATCCACGAAAAAAATGAAAAGACCTCGTTCTACAACGGGATCTACAGCCGTTACAAGAACCCGGTCCTCACAAGGGATCATATCCCGCCCTTCTGGAAATACGATTTTAACGAGGAGACGAACCCCTTCTGCATGGAGCGTCTCGGAGTGAATGCCACGATGAACTCCGGCGCCATCAAGTTTGACGGGAAGTACTGCCTTGTTGCCCGTGTCGAGGGAAACGACAGAAAGTCCTTCTTTGCCGTTGCAAGAAGTGATTCCCCGGTTGACGGCTTTGTTTTTGACGATTACCCCATCCTCCTTCCCGACACCTGTCCCGAGGAGACAAATGTTTATGATATGCGCCTCACAGCCCATGAAGACGGCTGGATCTACGGCGTTTTCTGCTCCGAGAGCAAGGATACTTCAAATCCCGACCTTTCTGCAGCCGTTGCCGCCGCAGGTATCGTAAGGACAAAGGATCTTGTGAACTTTGAGCGCCTTCCCAACCTTAAGACTCTCAATTCCCCTCAGCAGAGGAACGTTTGTCTGCATCCGGAGTTCGTGAACGGGAAGTACGCCTTTTATACCCGTCCGATGGATGATTTCATCGAGACAGGATCCGGCGGCGGCATAGGCTTCGGTCTCTGCGATGATATCACGAATGCTGTTATTGATGAGGAGATCATCACCAGCAAGCGCAAATACCACACCATTACGGAAGCCAAGAACGGCGCGGGTGCAGTGCCCATCAAGACCGACAGGGGCTGGATCCACATCGCTCACGGCGTAAGAAATACGGCTGCCGGCCTGCGCTACGTTATCTACGCTTTTGCAACGGATCTGAAGGACCCTTCAAAAGTGATAGCGGAGCCTTCGGGGTATCTTATCGCTCCCCTTGGTGCTGAGCGCGTCGGAGACGTTTCAAATGTTACTTTTGTTAACGGCGCGATCGCCGATGATGACGGAAAAGTCTATATTTATTATGCATCTTCGGATACAAGGCTTCATGTTGCGGAAACGGATATTGAACGCCTTAAGGATTATGTTTTCAACACGCCATCCGATCCTTTAAGGTCGGTAAAATGCGTGGAACAGCGCAGGGAAATGATCGCAAAGAACCTGGAAATACTGAGAAAATGACTTTAAGTGACTTTTGTCACACGGAAACTGACCGGATGCGCCCGCTGATACTTGCGGGGCAAGGAGGATGATATGCATCTTACGGATGAAACGCTTGAACGCGGAATTGTAAGGCTTGGAAACAACTACAGGTTAAAGAAGTTCTTTGAAAGGGCCAAGGCAGGAGAGGAGCTTACGGTAGGGTTTCTCGGCGGTTCCATAACCCAGGGCTCCGTTGCTTCGACGGATAAACTGTGCTATGCTTACAGGACTTTTGAGTGGTTTGAAAAGACTTTCCCCAAGGCAACTTTTAAGTATGTAAATGCGGGGATCGGCGGAACTACATCGCAGTTCGGAGTTTCACGCGCGGACAGGGATCTGCTTTCTTTCGATCCGGACTTTGCGGTCATCGAATTCAGCGTTAATGACAGCACAGACCCTCTTTTCAAGGAAACTTACGAAGGCCTGATCCGCAAGGTCTGGCAGTATAAGACAAAACCTGCTGTAGCGGTGCTCCATAATGTCTGCTACGATACGGGAACAAATGCCGAGGAGATACATGTGCCTTTGGGCGAGTATTATGCTATCCCCGCCGCAAGCGTGAAAAAAGGCGAATATGCGGATATTGAGAAAGGGCTCATAAAGCGCGAAGACATCACGCCCGATATGCTCCATCCCAATGATGAAGGACACGGGCTGCTGGCCCAACAGCTTACCTTTTTGCTTGAGAAGGAGCTCTCAAACCCCGCAACGGACGAGGAGTTTGAACTTCCCGCAAAGGCCCTGACGAAAAACCGTTTTGAGCATGCGGCAAGGATCCTGAATGACGGAAATGCGATCCTTTCAGGATTTGAAAAGGACCTTTCTCCCAAAGCCGCTTCCTGGGATCATTTCCATAACGGGTGGACTGCGACAAAGGCAGGAGACAGGATCCGGTTTGAGGTCGAAGCCCGCGTTATCGCCGTTCAATACAGGAAAACACCGGAACTTCCCGCTGTCAGAGCAGTCTGCGTTCTTGACGGAAAAACGGATCATCCCGTGATCCTGGACGGAAAGTTCGATGAGACCTGGGGCGACTGCCTTTATTGCGAGACCGTGCTTGATTCGGATGTAACCGAAAAGCACAGTATCGAGATCACGGTAACGGATGCTCCCGAAGGCTTTGCAAAGCCATTCTACCTGCTTTCCATCCTCTACGCCTGAGGTTGATCAGCATATTTCTATAAAACGAGGTAAAACCATGGAAAAGGATCTTTTATTTCTGAAACCTGTATTTAAGTCTGTTATCTGGGGCGGGACACGTCTTCATGATGATTTCGGTTACGAGATACCTTCTCGTACCACCGGCGAATGCTGGGCGATCAGCGCCCATTCCCACGGTGACTGCGAGATAACGGAAGGGGAGTACAAGGGTAAGACTTTGTCTTACCTCTGGAAAAATGAGCCCTCGCTTTTTGGCAAGGAGACAAAAGGGGATTTCCCGCTGCTTGTAAAGATAATCGACGCAAAACAGGATCTGTCCATCCAGGTACACCCGGACGATGAATATGCTGCAAAGTACGAGAACGGTTCTTTCGGAAAAACGGAATGCTGGTACGTACTGGACGCCGACGAAGGCGCCACCATCGTGATCGGGCACAATGCATCATCAAAAGAAGAAATGGCAGAGATGATAGATAAAAGGCGCTGGAAAGAGTTTATCCGTGAGATCCCCGTGAAAAAGGGCGATTTCTTTCAGATAGATCCCGGTACCCTGCATGCCATCAAGGGAGGGACTTTGATCCTTGAAACCCAGCAGAACAGCGATATCACCTACAGAGTGTATGATTATGACAGGCTCAGCGACGGAAAGCCAAGGGAACTGCATCTTGAAAAGAGCAAGGATGTAATTACCTGCCCTTATGTTGAAAAAAGCCTTGAATCCGCTGACGAATACGGGATCGGATTCATTGGCTTTGGCAAGTATAAAAGGCTTGTTAAATGTGACTATTATTCCGTTTACAGCGTAGATATCAACGGAAAAGGGTCTTTCGGCGGCTCCTACCCCTTCCTTCTTGTAAGTGTTGTGGAAGGAGAGGGTGTTATGGCAGGTCACCCTGTGAAAAAAGGCACCCATTTTATCGTTCCGTATAAATTCGGGACCTTTGATGTGGACGGCAATATGAAACTGATAGTCTCTCACATCTAAAATTATATGATACAGAAAATACCTCATTACTGTTGTAATGAGGTACTCTTTTTTTCTCGGATTTTGTGACCTTTAACACATGCAAGTCAGATTATCTGCTCTAAAAGCCTTACATCCGCCATTGCGTCCTCAACATAGTGATCGGCGCCGATATCTGTTGCTATCTGCTCTGTAAGGACAGCTCCTCCTACAAAGATGGGAACATTTATCCCCGCTTCGTGCAGAGCTTTGATACTTGCCTTCATATTGAGAACGGTAGTTGTCATGAGGGCGCTTAGGCCTATGGCCTTTGGCTTTATCTCTTTGGCCTGTTCGACAAGGTATGAGATCTTAACATCCTTGCCAAGATCCCTTATGTCGTAGCCGTAGCTTTCAAGAACTGCTTTTACGATGTTCTTTCCGATATCGTGGATATCGCCTTCGACAGTCGCAAGGATCACAGGGCCCTTCTTTTCCCCGGATACGGAAAAGCTTTTCTGGATAAAGGAGAAGGAGGCCTTTGCAGCTTCCGATGCCTGCATGAGCTGGGGAAGGAATATCCTGCCGGATTCGTATTTCTCGCCTACCAGGGCAAGGGCCGGAACCACAATATTGTTTATTACATCAAGAGGTTTCTCTGTCTTTAAAAGCTCTTCGGTGGAAACAGCCGCTTCTTTGGAAAGACCTTTCAGAATGAAATACCCAAGCGTTCCGGGTGCCGGATCGTTTGAATCCTGACCGGATCTTCCTTTGGAAGGAACGGGGGTGAATGTAACTGTCGTAGAAGAATTACCGGCACCTGACATTGCGCCGCCGACCGGTACAGGGGGTGGAACAATGTCACCGGAATGCTTTTCTATGTACTTTTGGGATGTTAAATCAAGATTTAACAATACTCTGTGGGCGTCTACAGCCCCCATCATATCTGCATCAAGAGGGTTTATGATGGGAAGGGTAAGCCCGCTGTACAAAGCCATTGCAAAAAATGTCTTGTTTAACAGAGGACGGTTGGGGAGTCCAAAGGAAACATTTGAAACTCCCAAAGCGGTGTTGAATCCTTTGTCCCGGATCATGGATACCGCCCTTAAGGTTTCGGCTACTTCCGCCTGCTGGGCGGAAGCAGTGAGGGTAAGGCAGTCGATGACTATATCCTCTTTTTTGATCCCATATCCGTAAGCCCGTTCGATGATCCTTTCGGCTAGTGCAACTCTTTCCTCGGCTTTGGCGGGGATCTCGTTTTCAAGGGTGAGCCCTATCACTGTTCCGCCGTATTTTTTTACTATGGGAAGGATGGAAGTGATGGAGGATTCTTTC
>JAEEGL016468473.1_pt1 | contig 11816 bp, 6 predicted proteins | sample 9134231 | NCBI WGS metagenome assembly JAEEGL01 (sample SAMN16246548, study PRJNA631951) | gut metagenome | biome: gut microbiome; feature: rumen; material: fiber-attached | host: Bos | place: Iran: Karaj | collected 2018-10 | reverse complement strand
CTCCTATCAATGAATTCAGTTTTAAAATAAGGCGGAGCTTTGTACACATTTGATAACATTACGTCTTTCTTATCGCTTCCAATGCATAATCCATCTTCTGATAAATCATTTGCCCCATAAGGAATTACAATGCATTTTTTATCTGTTACGGCCTTTGTGCAATCAGTTATGTAGTTAGCGTTATTTGAAAACGCTGCGAAATAATTACCGGCTTGGTTTTTAGCATTTTCATATTTAGGATTGAATCTAGGTGTAGTAAGTTCGCTTTCATCATATGTTGGCCTTCCATTGCCATCAGTAAATCTAAAGTTTCCTGATACTATATTAGCACCATTTTGAGGGCAATTATTAGTTATTCCATCATTACATGTAATAAATGAAGCGAATGTACCTACAGATTCAACTTCCCTTAATTCATCATATTTAGGATAAGATGCTCTTAGAAGAGTATTATCACCGGATGCAGTAACATTAAAACTATTTGTAGTACCATTTGTTATATATACATTTGATGCTACATTGAATAATTTTTTAAATTTATTTTTAAGAGTGTCATTTTCACCTGAATTTATATTCTCATAATACCACAATTCTTTATTTTCTTTAGTTGTTGCGTCATCCCAGAAAGATTTATCATAATCTTTTGGGTTATGCACATCAAACCAGCCTCTTACAGAATCAACACTTTCTTGAATAGAGCCTGTGTGGAAATGTTTTGCATAGCTACCAATTATATTTTCAGTTAATCCTACAAAGAATTTAAGTGGCATTGTGTTGATATACAAATCTATTTCGCCTGAATCACTTATATTAAATCTACTGTCAGTATAATTTGATGGACAATTTATTTCTTCTATTCTTAAAATGAATCCTCCTGGTTTGCCAAAATGTAATTCATTTCCATCATATCCACAATAATAATCATCAATAGCATCATTGCCATCAAATGCTATTGTAATCTTATATTTTTCTGCGCTTGAAGTGATTACTAACTTTCCATCACTAATTGTTGGTCCTGGTAGCGAATTGATATTTTTTAATACGCCATTATAGTTAAAAGATGATATTTTTAAAATGCCATATTGTTCATTTGCGCATATATCCATTCCTTCTCTATACTTTGTTTGTATACCGGAAATTACAGAAAAATTAGCTTTAATTTTTTCTTGCTTAAGAAAAACGTCTTCTGTTATTGATTTGTCTGTGGAATCTGTTATTGTTAACGTATATTTACCATTTGGTAAATTATTAGCTATTGTAACATTGTTAGTATAATATTTAGTATCATTAACTATTTCAACTCCATTTTCATTTTTCAATGATACATAGGCTGGAAGTACAACACCACTTGCTGTAAAAACTATCTTTCCATTTTGTTGGCAAACACTAGAAGGTAAAGCATTTATTTCAAGCTTAAAAGGCTCTATTTTATTATATGTACATTTTGGCAAAAAGTTTTTATAAAATTCATTTATAGCATTATGAGCTGAATTTATACCAAAATAAAAATAGAATGAGTTGTCGTATAATGGGAAAGAATTTGGAGATACTCTATCTTGCCCATAAAAATGCCTAACTGTTGAAGTTGCGCTTTTTAATAATAAACTGGCACGTTTCTTAGATACATCAGTTAAATTTATTGGATTATTTTGAATAGAGCCAAATCTAAAATCCATATAGTCTTTGCTTCTAACATCGTGCGTTGATGTTTCTAATTCATTTCCATCATCATCACCAGTGTAACCAGGGGCTAATCCTTCAAGCCTTCCGTCAAAATTAGTTGGATATAAACATTTTATATTATAAGTTTGATATCCTGTTGCATGTGTATCAATTTGTGTGATTAATTTGATACAATTTAATGTTGCAAATAAAGCTCTAGTGTCATTATCCAATATTTCTCTTCTTGTAATAAGTCCATCCATATGAGAATATATACGTTCTTCATTACCTGTTATTGGAACGTCTATTTCTGAGTCGTTTGTAACCCCAAGTTCGCATAATCTTTCGGCATTAACGCAGGATTTAATATCAGTATAAGGTATTAAAAAATTTCCATATTTTTTTCCGCCCCATAATAATGATATTAATGGACCTATTGTACCAGGGATAATAAGTGGCGTTAGCCAATTTGATACGTTTGTACCAAATACAGTATCTATCGCACTTCCAATAGGATTAATTACCCAATTAAGAAAACCTTTTTTCTTTTTTGGTTCTTCTATGTGTATTGTTGTCAAACCAAAAAACAATCCACTGCCTAAAAGATTTTCATATATATGGTGATACTTTGAATCCTTTTTTCTTTCATGCAACTCGCCGTTCATGAACCAGTATTCTCCCCAATGCATACCATTAACAGTTGACTTATTGGCTAGATATGATTCATCATCAATAACATTATCTTCATCCTCCCCATCAACTTGTGACTTTAAACTGCCCATAGGAGGTATATTAGATGTTGTTGATGGCAAATTATATGTAATTTTAGGTATTCCATGAATATCACATTCATTCAAACTTCCTCACAGTATAATATCAGTTGAGAATAATCTTACAAATTCATAATATTCATCCCTATCATCAGCACTTGTGTCGTATTCTTTACCTTCTTTATCAATATAAAAGTTTTTGCCAGGATAACGTTTTTGACCAAATGAATAATAATAAACAGCCAATCCATTTTTATTCAACGTCTTTTTTATTATACCATTTTCAAATTGCGTACTTCCGTATACTAATTTAGTAAATGAACTTTCTATATCGCCACGATTGCTATATTTTTCGTCTATTTTTAATTCATTATTAGTATAGGCAAATGAACAATTATTTAATACACATAATTTTGACTCATGCTTTTGTTGTTCATCACAATCGCAAAATTGACTATCATATTTGTCTTTATCTGCGCTATTTTGTGCGTTTCTTGATGCAAGATACCAATACCATGCAGGAAAATAAAGACAGCCATTTAACCAATCATTATAAAAATCAAGGCCAACAGCATCCATATCTTCCAACACTCTTTCACGAACAGCATCAATATTATATGGTATTTGTTTACCATTTAAAAATTTCCAAAATTTTCTTATATCATTACCAGTATCGTTGTCGCCATCCCATAATTCTCTCAAAATAAAATAAGATGGTATTGAAAAATTAAGATTTAATTTATTAAATGGTATCGGATTAATACCAGATGCATCTCTTTTATTAACGCCCTTTATACCAGTGTATTCAGCGCACCTTTCGCTATCAAGGCCGAAAGGCTTTTGTATTCTTGGTATATATGATTTAACAGAATAAACTTTATTCCATAATAAATCTCTGAAACAATCATCAGGAGTTACTGTGCCGAATTCATAATATTTATCGTTCTTTTTAATATAAGGGCTTGACTTTTTTTCATGCATATCAGGGTTATTTGGAATCAAGTACCTAGCTTTATGCGATGACAATGATTCATTTTCGCTTTCATCTAGCGTGATTCTAAATCTCACCCTTGTTCTTGTAGGAATACCTTTTGTTGGATTATCAGTTGGAACAATATTACCATATTCGTCAGTGCATACATAATCAAGGTTCATAGGAATCTGATAGCACCACACTCCATTTCCATCAATAAGTTTATTACCCTTAATATTAAATTCTTCTACAGCATCGTCAACTGTTTTTCTAATCATTTCAATTGTTCCTTCTGATGCTCTTAACTGACTAGCTTCACCAAGTTTATTACCGGGAGTGCATGTTTGACTAATACTATTAGTTGGTGAATCAGTAATCACTGAGCCAATAAAAACGCAAGTAGGCTCAAATTTATATTGTATTCTTACATCTTTTCTTGTAATTGCTATTTCATTTTCATTTTTATCTCCCCATAAAGGATATACATTTACTGTTGAATTTTCATATATAATCTGTGGTAGTTCATCAAGATTTGTACTTTGTTTAAACTCAGATGCACTCTCGAAAAGATTTATATCATATCCTTTATAAATGAAATCTGTAGGACGTTGAGACAAAACGCCAATATCCGACAAATCAATGTCAACGTGTACAATTTGTTCGCCAGTAGGAACGCCGAAAATCATATAATCTCCGGCATTATTTGTTATGGTTGTATATTTGTAATATTTATCATAAACCTCAATTTCAATATCTTCATCGAGAACATTTCTCTTACTTGGGAATGTTCCAACTGGCTTATGGCAATCTGCTACTGAATAATTTGGCAATGTATTATAACGTCTATTCTTACTATCATATGAGGTAACAAACCCATAAGGATAAAGTTCTTTTATATCACTTCTTGTTTTATCCTCATCTTTGATACTGATAAACACAGATACTTTTGCATTTGGAACTCCAAACGCATCATTAGCAAGAACCCTTCCGACTATAACACCATAATCAGAAGAGTGCAATTTATATAATTTTTCATGTGAAAGCTTAAGGCTTAAAACCTCATACATATCAACGTCACGTTGTAAATTAACGTTTAATACCTGGTCTTTTCCTACATTTGCTTTTATTCTGTAACTTTTTTCCATAATTTAATAAGTACAATAAACGGTAATAATATACTGATGGTAATAATAATTTTTAAAATTAAAAATATTCTCTCTTTTTTGCTTAAATTAAGCTGAATATAGCCTTTAGATAATTCTGATGGTATATCATCACCCTTTTTTAATTTTTTACAATTACAACCCATTTATATTAATTTAACACGACATTGTATATTGCTATCATTCAATATTTCAAACATTGAATTATAATCACTATACAAAACATTATCTATTGATTTGAGGTCAATCTTAAATGAATCTGCGCCATCATCAACCTTAAATGTTATGCTGCTTGATGATGAACATCCCATTTCAGCAGATGTGTCTTCTGGTAATGGGCATCTATCAGTGCTATACTGACCATTATAAATGCTATAAACACTAAAATCAATAATTGATATTACGCCGTCAACAGATGTTATTTCTTTCTGTAAATCTCCAACAAATATATTTTCACCCATATCATGATTTTGGATTGACATATATTCTTTTATGGTTTCAATCACATTTGTTAATACTGTTGGCGTGTCATATGTTTTTTCAATGAACAATTCAATTGAAAAGCCTAAATTATAAATCTTTCCGCTTTTAACCTCTATATAATCTCCGAGTGTCTTATAATGAGACATATACTCAAGTATGTTATCTACCAATACATCAGGTAACGCTTTCATTAGTTTACCACTTGAATTTATGTTAAGCAAACTCATTAATATCTTATTGTTATCTTCGATTACAGAAGCTCTAAACGGTGCGCCATATTTAGGTGGCATTAACATCAATCTTGCTTTATAATCCTTCAATGTAACGCATCTTCCTTGTGAATGGGTGTTATACTTAATAAGGTATTTTATCTCAGCAGTTGAAGGTGAATCCTTACCGGCTATAGCAGGGCTTGTATTGGTAACTGTCATTGATTTAATCACTTTACCTCTTTCAGAAGCCAAGTCTTCTCCTACAACGTCAGTTTTGAATTCTGTAACCGCAAGAGAAATTGAATTTATAGCACCTTCTCCCAAATTGGTTGAAACTCCTCCGCCTACTCTGTAAAGAACAAACATAGTCCATCCTTCTCTAGGTAAAACTCCTAACATGTCATTATTAATAATATTAGACATAACACGTTCTGAGAATTTAGTTTCTACGTTTGGTACTTCCTCATAATTTGCTCCGCTACCGAATATAATCTTCATATATCCATTATCAGTATATTCGGTTATGAACTTCTGCTTAATTGGTTTCCACTTTCCACGATAAAATCTTGTTGTTCTTTGAGTTTCTGAGCCTTTATCTTCTGTATAGTCTTCATATACATCAGGGTTATAGAAATCAATTATACCTTCTGATTCTTTACCATCTGTATAGCTTACTTCAGGAAGATAAAGATATTGTTCTGCAAGTGAATCAACTTCAAAATATCTAAATGTATCAGCAGCTTGACCATCATGCATCTTATATCTTTCAGTATTTATGTAGAATTCAGATATATTAGGTGTTAATTCATAATTAGAACTTTCCCTAAAAATAACAGATTCAACATTCATTACATCTTTCTCAGGAAGAACAACCTCCATAAATGGCTTAATATCTTGTTCAGTTAAAACTTTCTTGAATATACGTATACTTCCATTAACAACAACGGTAGTTTTACTTACTGTATAGCCTGTTATAATGCCGTTTGTATTTCTTCTTGGCACAAACGTTCTATTTGAATATCCATCACTGTTAAACTGACTTCCAAAATCTACATCTTCTGATAATTGGAAATTGATATTTCCTGCTGATAAAACGCTTGTACGCTTAAGTATAGGTGCAAGGCCCCAATTAGGAGAAGACAAACTACCAGAACTTGAATCACCAGCAGGCAATTCACAGCTGATTTTAACCTCGCACATACTTGCTTTAGGCCCAGGAACTTTTAAGCCATTTGTACGTGCTATATTAAGCACAGTGCTTCTTAAATTGGCACTATTAAGAGTTGTTTCTTGATACATTCTATCAATATGATATGATAGGTTATCTCCAACAGCAGAAACAAGGTCAATAAACCATGAGCCTACACTTGAATCATTATAGCTATCAGCCAATTCTGGGTAATACTTATTGCTGAATGTTATAAGTTCTGCCCTATAATCATCAAACGTTCTTGATAAATAATTAATCTTCTTCTGTGACATCTTAAAATTATATTTGTGTTATGATACTATCATTAGTTATTTTATTTCCTTCCTTAACAGAATAATCCATTCTTACGAATATTTCAGCACGTTCATCATCGCTCTGAACAACTCTAATATCATTGAGAATAACATTAGGAACATATTTCTGAACCGCTGTTGTTATCTCGTTTTTAACTGCTGCCCATGACTCTCCATCACTAGGACTGAATATATATTTAATCAAATCAGTGCCAAACTCAGGCATTCTTATTCTCTGACCTTTTGGTGTAAAGATAACGTGCATGATTTGGCTTCTAACCTTGTCCTTTTCAGTCATGTTAGCATCAACAAAAAATTTTGTGTAATCATTGTGGGTGAATGGATATTTCAACCCGAAAAATTGCCTTCTAGCCATCTATATAAAATTTCTATATAATTATTTAAAAAATACTTTTTTATAGAAATATGTAAACAAAAAAAAGCAACCATCGCTGGTTGCTTTAATATTAATAGTAAGTTAAATTACATTACTTTATCTAAATTAGGATATTTATACCACTCCGTACTTGTTATACTATTTTTGCCCCAAGAATTAAATTGTGAATAAGCATCCTTAATACAAACTTTTTCAAGAGGGTATCTGAAATCATAAGGTATCATTATTCCGTGTGGGTCTTCGCCTTTCTTTGCTAACTTAACTGTTGTGTTTGTTGTTCTATCAACAATATATGGTTGTGTTGACTCATTAAGGAAGCTAAAGTTGTTACTAACTGTTACTTCCTCAGTAATTGGCGGTATGTTCTGACCTACTTGTGTGTTGATGTAAACTAATCCTTTGCCAAACATACTATGAACTTCAGCAGTATTATTAATTACTCTACCATTTATATTCATTATTAATAGTTCATCAAACGCTCCACAAGCTACAATGCTATATTCTACCTTAGTAGTATTAATTCTTCTAGCTTTAATTACAACATCATTCATGTCGTAATCTCCTAATTCAGTATCTTCGAAACAGAATGTGTAATAGTTATTTTCAAGTTCTGGTATGATGCCCATAGGTTCAAATCCTCCTTCTACTTCAAGTATAATATCGTTAAAATCCTTATCAGTACCAGATTCCCAACACATCATTGTCTTTCCATTGATAACCAACCAAGCTACACGAGGGCCATCTTGCCCAAGTCCTGAACTCTTAAAGTTACATTCACTATATGAGTTGATGTTATTATTTAATCTTCCATCACCATAAAGTTCTCCTTGTTTTCTTGGTTTACCATTTTCTTTATATTCTGTTTTTGCACGTACCATAAATCCAATTTTATAACCTTCTGGGAAATAGAACGAACCTGTTGCGCCAACTTCAGGACTTCCTTCGCCAAAATACATAAGGGCATAAGCTGTTCTCTTGCTTATATTATCATCCTCTTCTTCTCCAAAATGTTTATTGAAAGGTATTGCTTTATACTTTGGTAAACTATTGATGTATTCAACTGGATTCTTTCCTGCCATATCAGACTCTTTGAAATAATAGTAATAAAGGTCTGAATTCCATACCTCATTTCCATATGTCTTTGCTTTATCACACTTATAAACTGGAGACACTATAATTGGGTCTTTGCCTGTTGTTATTGGATATGCGTTATCATTGTAATACCCACTATTCTTAACAAGAGGTAAGTTGTTATAATTTCTACCATTCTTAAAATATGAGAAAACAATTGCTCTGAAAATAGTTTTAAATTCATCAGAGTAATCATCAACAGACATTTTCAATCCTTCATAGTTTGCTACCTGATAAAGTCCTTCACTTTCAAGCCATCCTCTTTGTACAGCATAAGAAGATTCAATAGACTCAATTGTAGGGACAATAGTTGGTAATGTGAAATTTGTAGTTATAGCTCTTGTTCCTGCGTTACTGCTATAATTAACAATTCCATTTTCTACCTTTTTAAGAGTGTAATTGAAATCTGAAATAAATGAAACGAATAAACCAAAGTTGTCAGCCGGTGCGTCATAGGTTAATACAATTGTAGATTCACCATTAACATCAGCTTCATTTAAAATATTCATTGATGTTTCCCCATCTTCTTCTTGAATATACACTAAAGCCTGAACCCTCTTTACATCAGAAGGGATTCCATTTATTGTTACTTTGCCTGAAGATGTTGTACACCAATCTTGGTTCTCATCAAATGTAGTTCCAAAAATTTTTGTTACATTTTCTTTGATTTGCACTTGTTTTGCCTCTTCATAATTAATTTCGTGTTTAAAGCATCCACTAAACAATAAGGTGCTTAACACGGATAAAAATAACACTTTTTTCATACTATTATAATTCATTTATGTAATAAATATCTGCAAATATACACAAAAAAAATGAAAAAAGAAAGTAAAAAATGAAAAAAATGCAGCAAGTAGCTGCATTTTAACCTATTTTAAATTTCTTCAATAATTGTCCAAATTTCATAAAACTTATCAAAATCATCGTAAGGTAATATTGAATACCCATCATCACCATATTTCTTACCCCAGGAATTTCTTATTATAAATCCTTCGTTATTATATCCTATAATAGCTATAGCATGGCCTCCTTTGAATTTATTATTACCTAATTCTATCCAAAATTCATCAATATCTGTACAATATACTGGTAATCCTCCAACACAAGGGCCATTAATTACAATAGCTTGTTTTAACTGAGTTATTGAACCAATTTTAGCATATCTACCTATTTTATATACGCCATTATCTGTTTTTACCCCTGTATGCCTTAGATAATAGAACGCATCTTTAAAACTCATTCCATCATCGCTGTCATTGTTTCTATTTTCAAATATTTCCTCCAAATTAACTCCATTATCCACTTTATTATTGCCAGTTTCATTGTTTACACTCCAATTAATAAATGTAGATATTGAACAAGGAACACAAATAGGCTTTTTACCTTGGTCTAATGCTTCGGGTAGATATTTTTTATAAGAATATTCTTTTGGTATTCTTATGTTTTCCAACTGATATTGTTGTTCAGTTCCATCAATTTTAGATTTTACAAATCCGTAATTCATTTCAAATACTAATTTTTAATAATCCTTTTATTAATTTTTACACTATCATCCATTGTTTCTTCAATTTTATAAACAGCCTCATATACTCCTTTATACTTTACATAATAAAATAAACAAACACGTTTTGTAGATTCATAGTCTTTTAAACCTAGGAATTGCCATTCCATAAAATTGTTAGGTATAGTGTCGGCAATACACATTGAATCGAATTGTGCTAAAGAATATTTTCCTTTCATAACCGTCATCATAATATTGCCCTTTTCAGTGTCATCACTAATAACTTTATGAGTTACACATGACATCAGTAAAAATAAAAACAAATTAGTAAAAAGTAATTTTCTCATTTCAATTATATTTTACTATAAATATAAAAAAAGCGACTATTATCTAGCCGCTTTATTTTCAATTTTACTACGTACAAAATTATTATTCTCTTTTTCCCATATTCTTTGGTTACTAGAACCTCTGAATGGCAATGAAACGTCTTTTAGTTCCTCAATAAACTTACCATCAACCAAAATATCGATGTAATCCAATATTCCTTTTAAATTTTCATTAATATATTCAAATGTATAGCCAGTATACAGCCAAATATCTTTTTTTGGAAACTTCTCCTTAATCTCTTTTGCTAATGATAATATATCATCATAAGAACATAATGGGTCGCCGCCTGAAAATGTTATACCTTTTATATAAGGTAAAGATAAAACTTTAAAAATCTCTCTCTTATCATCATCTGTAAACTCCCTTCCGCTTTCGAAACTCCAAGTTTCCTTGTTTTGACATCCTTTACAGTGATGTATACACCCAGACACCCATAGTGTCACTCTACATCCAAGTCCATTATTGATATCTGGGTATGTAATTTTATGTATTCTCATTATTAAAACTCTTTAACGTGCTTTACTCTATCTTTAACTTCTTCTTGCTTACCCTTGTTAAATGCAGTCTTGTAATCACCAGTTAAGTAACCTGTAACTCTTCTTAGTCTACTGATGTTCTTACTACCACAAATTGGACAAGTATCGCCCATTTCATCGCTATATCCACAATCCTCACAATTGTCTACTGGAACGTTTACAGCAAAGTAAGGTATATCTTTATCCATTGCATATGAAACAATCGTCTCCAGCGCCTCTAAATTGTTCTTGGTGGTACTTGGAAGCTCTACATATGTAATACATCCAGCTGTTGAATAACTTGTAAGCTGAGATTCAATATCAATCTTCTCGAATGGTGTCATATCGTACCATACTGGAACGTGAATTGAATTTGTGAAATAATCTCTGTCAGACACTTTTTCAATAACCCCATACTTATCCTTGAACTTCTTCATTGCTGTGTAGCAAAGGTTTTCAGCTGGTGTATAATAGTTAGCGAAATTAAGTTTATATTCTTGCTTATATTCTTTACACTTGTCACTAAATAACTGTTCAATTTCCTTTGCAAGCTCCATTCCTTCACTTGTTGTATGGTCTTTGCCAATAAGGATTTGTAATGTTTCAGCCATTCCTAACTGTCCTAAAGCAAGAGTTCCGTGTTTCAATGCTGAACGTGGGCCTTCTTTTGGGTCATATCCTGCCATTGTATTATTTTCCCACATAAATTTAGCTGATGCCGGAGATTGACTGCAAATCCACTCAAATCTCTCGATAAGCATATCTCTTGCTTCTTCTATCTTCTTTGTAAGCAATTTGAAAAACTCTTTTTTAACATTACCTTCTTCAGCCTTTTCTTTTGCTTCCATTGCAATGGTTGGCATAATGATTGTAACAGGGCATATGTTACCTCTACCATCTTTTAACTGACCAAATCCATTTATATCGAATAAGTTAGCTGTTCTACAACCCATAGTAGAGAAATATGTTCTTGGGTCATTAGGGTCATATCCCTGAGCGTTTGACCAATCACAGTTAGCATAATTAGGATATAATCTCTGCGAGGTTGATTTAAGAGCCAATTTAAATAAATCATAGTTAGGCTCTCCTTCTGCTCTGTTAACACCTTTCATCATTTGG
>JAEEGL015124489.1_pt1 | contig 11816 bp, 10 predicted proteins | sample 9134231 | NCBI WGS metagenome assembly JAEEGL01 (sample SAMN16246548, study PRJNA631951) | gut metagenome | biome: gut microbiome; feature: rumen; material: fiber-attached | host: Bos | place: Iran: Karaj | collected 2018-10 | reverse complement strand
CAGGGCCTTGATCTTGTCCTGCATGATGTAGCGGTTCTGCTTGATATTGTTCTCCTTGTAGAGCTCGTTGCCCAGCGTCACGATGTTCTTGCGGGTGACGTTGGCGTTGGCGTCGAACTTGGAGCCCGTCGCGGCGTTGGAGGCCTTGATGTAGTCCTTGATGAAGTCCCGCTTCTTGCGCAGGTCCAGGTTGGCGTCGAACTTCTCGATATAGGCCAGGGCCACGCGCTTGTTGACGGACATCAGGGAATCCTCTACCTGACGGCGGATTTCCTGGCTGGTGATGCCTTCATAGACATAAAGGTTGTTGATGATCGAGACGACGATGGCGTCGTCACAATACTCTCCGGCTGTTTTGTATGCCTCGTGGATGCCACGGGCAAGTTTGGCTTTGTCGTACTCTTCAAAAGAGCCGTTGGTTTTACGTACGTCCATATATGTTGTTTCTTGAGATTCTGTGGTCCGGAGAGGGCATGGTTACCCTGTAGTCCGGATGACAAATTTAGCCCTTATCCCGGGCAAAAAACCGGGGCGTCAGCTGATTTTATCCACAGAGTTATTAACAACACGTCCGGCACGGCGGAAGCAGCGCCAGCCGAAAGTCGCCACGACAAGGAAACAGATCAGCGGAAGGCAGAAACTGACGTTGACCGCGGGATGTCCAGCCACGGTTCCCAGGTCGATGATCGTACCCTGAAGCGGGGGCAGGATCGAGCCGCCCACGATGGCCATGACCAGGAAAGCGGCGCCCAGGTGACTGTCTTCCGGCGCCACATCCTCCAGCGCGATGCCGTAGATTGTCGGGAACATCAGGCTCATGAACGCGCTGATCGCCACCAGGCAGCCCAGACCCAGCGGCCCCACGAAGACGATGGCGCCGACCGTGCAGGCAGCCGCCAACGCTCCGAAGATCGCCAGCAGTTTCCGCGAATTGACATAGCGCATCAAGAAGGTGGCGATGAAACGGAAGCACAGGAACATCCCCATCGCGATGATGTTGTATTTCTGCGCCGTGGCCTTGTCGATGCCCAGGTTGTCCGCATATTGGATGATGAAGGTCCAGACCATGATCTGCGCCCCCACATAAAACACTTGCGCCAACACGCCCTCGCGGTAGGAGACATTGCGCCACAGGCGGCCCAGGGTGCCCTTGGTATGCTCCCCGGATCCGGCCGTCTTCGGCATGCGCGTCATCGCAATGACCACTAGGACGACCAGCACGACCACACCGAGCGCCACATACGCATCCCGGATGACCGCCAGGTCGTGCAGGCGCATCGCAGCCTTGTCAGCCTCCGGCAGGGTGTCGAAGATCAACTTGCCGGACGCATCGCGGCAATGATCGCTCAGCAGATTGGGCAGCACCACCCAGGACGCCACGGCCATGCCCGTCAGCGAACCCATCGGGTTGAAGGACTGCGAGAGGTTCAGCCGGCGCGTAGAATTCTCCTTCGAGCCGAGCGAGAGGATGAAAGGGTTGGCGGTGGTCTCCAGGAAGGCCAGGCCGAAGGTCAGGATGTACAATGACAGGCAGAAGAACAGGAAACTCTGCCTGGCAGCCGCGGGGATGAAGAGGAACGCCCCCACCGCATACAGTGCCAACCCCAGCAGGATTCCGCTCTTGTAGCTGAAACGCCGGATAAAAAGCGCTGCGGGGATGGCCATCGTCGCGTAACCACCGTAGAAGGCGAACTGGATCAGGGAGGCCTTGGCAGCGGAAAGCTCCATGATCGTCTGGAAGCCCGCCACCATCGGATTGGTGATATCGTTGGCGAAGCCCCAGAGCGCAAAGAGCGTCGTAATGAGGATGAACGGCTTCAGATACTGCCGCTCCACCAGTTTCGAAGATTTTTCCATTATTTGTACAGCGGTCCGAAGTTGGCGCAGGCACGGTAGTCAGCCCCTTCCTTGTCCATTCCGAAGGCATTCCAGGCAGCGGGACGGAAGACATCCTCATCCGCGACATTGTGCATACAGACGGGGATGCGCAGGATGGAAGCCAGGGTGAGCAGGTCCGCGCCGATGTGCCCGTAGGCGATGGCGCCGTGGTTGGCCCCCCAGTTGTTCATCACGCTGTAGACATCCTTGAAGCAATCCTTGGACGGGTCCAGGCGCGGCACGAACCAAGTGGTGGGCCAGGTCGGATCCGTGCGCTTGTCCAGGATGTCGTGCATCCGCTGCGGGAGCTCCGCCGTCCAGCCCTCGGCGACCTGCAGGACGGGGCCCAGGCCGCTGACAAGGTTCAGGCGCATCATCGTCATCGGCATCCCGCCGCGGCTGACGAAATGCGCGGAGTAGCCGCCGCCGCGGAAATAGTCCCGGTCCGCAGGCATCCAGTTCGTGGCCGCCAGGCAGGCCTCGGCGTCCGCCTCCGTCATCTCCCACGGCGCCTTGACGGTGGGTTTGCCGTCGGCATCCGACATTGCGCCCGTGGCGTCCAGGGTCGTGGCGCCGGAGTTGATCAGGTGGATGAAGCCGCCCGCGGCAATGCCCGTGGGGGCCTCGCCCGTGACGCGCTCCACGGCTTCCGGACTCCAGTAGGTACGCACGTCGCTGAACATCACCCCGCGGCCCGTAAGCAGGTGCCCGAAAAGCATCGACAGGCCGTTGAGCGCATCGTTCTCCGTGGCGAGGATATAAGGTTCGCGGATGCCGTTCCAGTCGAACGAGGAGCACATCAGCGACTCCGGGAAGTCGAAATTGGGCTTGTAATCCGTCCACTGGCGCTGCCCCTGCACGCCGCCGGCGATGGCATTGTGGCCCAGGGCCTCCTCTTTGTAGCCCATCTTCAGGAGCCGGGGATTGCCGCACATCAGGTCGCGGATGATCATCATGTTCTTGACGGTGAACTCCCAGTCGGCATCCTTCTCGGCGCGGGTCTTGCCCTTGCCTTTGCCGTTGAAGGAGGTCATCGGCGTGCCCGGGAAGAGCGGACGGTCCTCGTTGTAGTCGTGGCCTTCCTGGGGCTTGCAGTATTTCTCCACCCAGGCCATCGCCTTGTCGAACTCCTCGGGGTCATAGATGCCGAAATCGACCCGGCGCAGGATCTCCACCAACGAGACATACTCGGTACGCATGCCGAGGTAGTCCTGCAGGAAATCCGCATCGACGATGGAGCCGGCGATACCCATGCAGGTGCCGCCCATCGACAGGTAGCTGCGGCCACGCATCGTGGCCACCGCCTGCGCGGCGCGGGCGAAACGCAGGATCTTCTCCGCCACGTCCGCCGGGATGCTGTTGTCGGCCAGGTCCTGGACGTCGTGGCCGTAGATGCCGAAGGCGGGCAGTCCCTTCTGGGCGTGCGCCGCCAGCACGGCGGCCAGATAGACGGCGCCGGGGCGCTCGGTGCCGTTGAAGCCCCAGACGGCCTTGGGCCAGTGCGGGTTCATGTCCATCGTCTCGGAGCCGTAGCACCAGCAGGAGGTCACGGTGATAGTACTCCCGACGCCTTCGCGCTCGAATTTCTCCGCGCAGGCCGCGGACTCGGCCACGCGGCCGATCGTACTGTCGGCGATCACGCACTCCACCGGGGAGCCGTCCCCATTGCGAAGGTTCGTACTGATCAGGTCGGCGACGGCGCGGGCAAGCGCCATCGTCTTCTCTTCAAGGCTTTCGCGGACGCCGCCCTGGCGCCCGTCAATGGTAGGCCTGATGCCTATTTTGGGATATTTCATTGGTTAGAGGTTTTGGTGTCCAACTGGAAGATCTGCTCCATCAACTGCCACTTCCCGGTGCTGGGAGCATCGGGCGGACAGCCCTGGAACTGCGCCACATAAGCCTCCCACTCGGCCTGGCGGGGCAGCGCGGCGAGCCGGGCATTGTCCCGCACCCAGTCGAAGTCGTCGACGGTGTCGCAGATCATGAAAAGGCGCGTGCCCCGGCGGTAGATCTGCATATCCAGGATGCCGACCTCGCGGATGCCCGCCTGGATCTCGGGCCAGACGTGGGCGTGGGCTTCACAGTACTTGGAAATGAGCTCGGGGTCGTCCACCAGCTCGAGGGTTTGGCAATAGCGTTTCATCGTGTGGTCTTAGTGACGATAAAAATAGCAAATCGCCGGATATTTTCCAAAAGAAATCAGCGACTTTCCGCAGCCGTCAGACGCGTCTTCATCCATCGCCCGCGGGCGATGCGGACGGCGAAGACCAGCCCCTTGACACTCAGTTCGAACGCCATGGCGAACCAGTACCCCTCCAGGCCGTAGCGCGGGATCAGGACCAGCGCTAGACCCAGCCGGATCACCCACATACTGAGCAGGTTGATGGCGGAAGGGACCAGCGTGTCCCCCGCCCCCACGCAGCAGCCGTACGCTACGATGCTCACCCCGTAGAGGAGCTCCGCCCACGCCTCGATCCGCAGGCACTTTACGCCCAGCTGGATGACTTCCGGATCCTGGCTCAGCAGGCCCATCACCTGCGGGGCGAAGACCCACATCAGCACGGCCAGCAGGGTCATCATCGCAGCGCCCGAGCCGATGGTCAGCCAGGCGAAACGCCTGGCCATCTCGGGACGGCGGGCGCCCAGGCTCTGGCCGACCAGGGTCGTGGCGGCGTCTTCCATCCCGTAACCGGGCAGGTAGCAGAAGCCTTCGGCGATGATGGCGAAGGAATTGGCGGCGATGGCCACGGTGCCGAGCGGGGCCACGATCACCGTGGCGGCGATATAGGCGCCGCGCGAGACCAGGTTCTGGAGCCAGAGCGGCCAGCTGATCCCGAAAGCCTGCTTATAGATGTCCTTCTGGCCCTCATTGAGGGTCCGCCGCACCGGCCGCAGCCAGTGCCCGCTCTGGCGCAGCTCCACGCTGCGGCGGGAAGCATACACGACCAGAAAGGCGCCCGCGCAGGCCGTGGCCAGGCCGGTGCCGATGGCTGCGCCCTTGACCCCGAGGTCCAGCACGAAGATGAACAGGTAGTTGAAGAGCACGTCCAGCACGCACATCGCAATGCTGAGGATACCCGGAACCTGTACGTTCCCGCTGGCGATCAGGGACGCCTCCGAGAAGATCGTAATCTGGAAAAGCGGCAGGAAAAGGGCATAGATGAGGAAGTAGGCGGAGGCATCTTCCACGATCTCGGGCGTGCCGCCGAGCCAGTGGGGCAGCGCGCGGTGGATGGCCACCGCCAGCAGGGCCAGGACCACGCTCACGGCCAGCGTCGCGAAGATGCCGTGCCGGAAGAGGCGCTGCGCGCCGGCAAAATCCCGGGCGCCGCAGCGGTGCGCAATCTGGACGCTGAACCCGGAACTGTTGGCATAGCAGAAACTGCCGAAGATCCAGGTCGTCGTGCTCACGAGCCCGATGGCCGCGGCCTGGGCGGAACCGAGCCGTCCGACCATCGCCGCATCGATGTAGCTCATCAGGCACATCGCCAGCTGCGCCAGGATCGAGGGCCAGGCAAGCAAGAAGGTGAGCTTGAACTGCTCACCTCCGCTCATCGGCGCTCCGCCACGGAGCTTGCCGAGCAATTGGTTCTTGAGGCCTGCCATACAGGCCGCAAAGATAGCAAAAAATGCTTATTACTGCTGACGTCCCAGCGCAAGGCGGGTCGCTCCTTCGGACAGTGGACGGACGACCAGCGAATCGGCATCCAGCTTCTCGATGTAATAAAGCAGCGTGCACGTAGTCTTGGGATCGGAGGCGTCCGCAGCGGAGATGGCCAGCTGCTCGCCGTCCAGCGACCAGTCCTGCAGGGTCAGGCCCGGCAGGCCCGTGGCCTGGGCGGAGCCATCCTCGGCGAGCACCAGGCCCACCTCGGCCGGGCCCGTACAGTCGCGCCAGATACCCGGGACCAGACGATACGAAGACGGCATGGCAATGTCGAGCTGCACGGCGCGGAGCGACCCGTCGTCCGGGAGCACTTCGTAGGCGACGCGCACATAGTCGCCGGGCAGTACGCCCGGGACGAGCAGCGGGTCCGTCCCCCGCGTGCTCAGCGCGACGGTCTCGCCGTCCGGTGTCTCCAGGGTCACGGAATAGATGGTGGAATCGATCACCTGCCCCTCCACGACGGGGAGCGTATTCTGGCGGCAGCCCGCCACGGACAGCAGCGCGGCGATGACCAGGAGAGTGAGTGTCTGTTTCATATCGGGAATGATTTAGATGATCTTGCTGTATGCACGGCGCCGCATGAACGGCTCCGTCTCGTATTGTTCGAACAGGGACTGGACCTTGAAATTGTCCTCCAGCTGGGGATTGAGGATCATCCGGTTGATGCCAAACTTCAGGGCATTCTCGTGGATGTGCTTAAACATCAGCACATTGGCACCCTTTCCCTGATACTCGGGCAGGACGCCGATCATCAGCGCCTCCAGGGTGTCGTTGCGGCGCAGGGCGCGCAGGATGTGCACAAAGCCCAGCGGGAACAGTCGTCCGCGGGCCTTCTTGACCGCCTTGGAGAGCGAAGGGACGCAGAACGTGAACCCCACCGGACGGTCGTCCTTGTCCAGGCACACGGACACGAATTCGGGGCGCAGGATCGGCACGTAGGTCTTCAGGTAGCTGTCGATCTGCTTGTCCGTCAGGGGCGTGAACTGGAACAGGGGCGCGAAGGTCTCGTTGTACATATGGAAGATGGCCAGGCCGTAGCGGTCCGCCAGTTCGCGGGTGCTCCGGGCCTGGAAGATGTGCAGGCCGAAGCGCTGCTCGATCATCTCGGCGAACTGGAACATCGGCGGAAGCTGGTCCGTGACCTTGGCGATGCGCTGGGTCCAGTCCACGTCCTTGCTGAAGCCGATCTCCTTCAGGAGCTTGTCGTAATAGGGATAGTTGTACAGGCAGGTGAAGGGGCTGAGGTGCTCATAACCCTCGACGAGCAGACCCTCCTTGTCCATATCGGTGAAGCCCCAGGGACCCTTCATCCGGGTACAGCCCCGGGCCTTGCCCCAGGCTTCGACGGCATCCATCAAGGCCTGGAGGACCTCCCGGTCCTCGATGAAATCCAGCCAGCCGAAGCGGACGGTCGACTCCTTCCAGTCGCGGTTGGCATTGTGGTTGATGATTGCGGCTACGCGCCCTGCCACGCGGCCGTCTTTGTAGGCCAGGTAACACTCGGATTCGCAGTAGGCGTAGGCGCCGTTCTTCTGCGGATCGAAGGTATCGAATTCGTCTCCGCGAAGGGCGGGGACCCAGTTCGCGCAATCTTTGTACAGCCACTCCGGGAAGTCGACGAAACGCTTCAGGTCGCGGCGGGTTCTGACAATCTTGATCTCAACAGCCATATCGGACAGGTTAGTACCTCACAAATATAATTAAAATAATTATTAAATTTGCGCCTTGAAACAAAAACCCAAACCTATGTCAAATTACTTCTATGACATGATTCCTGCGGAGGAGCTGGCGCAACTCCAGTATCTTCCGACCGTTCCCGAGTATTTGGAGCGGATCACCACCCAATGGGCAGACCGGCCCGCCTTATCCGACACCGTCAACACTTACACTTATGCCCAGATGGGCAGCCGCATCGCACGCAGGCGCAGCCTGCTGCAGCAGGCGGGCCTGCAGCCCGGCGACCACGTGGCCATCTTCGACAAGAACTCCATCGACGCGGTGGAGAGTTTCCTGGCCGTCACCTCGGCCGGGATGGTCGCCATCCAGCTCCCGGCGCAGCTTCCCGCTCCCGCCGTCATCGGCTGCTGCGCGAAGTTCCGCGCCAAGGCGCTCATCGTGCGGGATGAATTCCGCGAGGGCGTCGCGGGCGCGCCATGCCCGCTGATCGCCGCCTCCGCCCTCGGCGAGGCCGAAGCCCCCGCCGCCGTGGTGGACAAGGAGGCGCCCGCCGCCATCTTCTTCACCGGCGGCACCACCGGCGCCCCCAAGGGCGCAGTCCTGCCCCACCGTGCCCTGATGCGCGGCGCCTTCAACGGCTGCTTCGCCCCCGGGAGCCAGCTCTTCGGCCACGTCACCATCGGCTTCCTGCCCCTCAGCCACGTCTTCGGGCTCATCGCCGGCACGCTCGGCAAGCTGATGTGCGGCGCCCTGTGGTATTCCGCCGAAGACATGAAGGCCGCCATCGGCAAGCTGCCGGTCATCCGCCCGACCGTGCTCGTGCTCGTGCCGGGCCTCGTCGAGGTCCTGGTCGGACTGACCAAGATGTACGGTCCGCAGTTCCTCGGCGGCCGCCTCAAGACCATCATCTCCGGGGCCGCCAACGTCCCCCCGAAGCTGATGGAGGAATTCAAGCAGTTCGGCATCAACGTCCTGGCCGGCTACGGCATGACCGAGGGAGCCAACCTCACCTCCGGCAACGCCGACACCGACACGCGCCCCACATCCGTGGGCAAGATCTACCCCGAGCAGGAAGTCAAGCTCGTGGACGGCGAGATCTGGTTCCGGGGCGACAACGTGTTCCTGGGCTACTACGGCGATCCGGAGCAGACGGCAGCCACCCTCACGGAGGACGGCTGGCTCAAGACCGGCGACCTGGGCCGCTTCGACGAAGACGGCTACCTCTATATCGTGGGACGCATCAAGAACCTCATCGTGCTGCCCAGCGGCGAGAACGTCTCGCCGGAGAGCATCGAGGAGCCCTTCTACAAGTGCCCCGCCCTGCGTGACTGCCTCGTCAAGGAAGACCAGGCCGGCGGCCAGACCGTGCTGGCCATCGAGATCCTGCCCCGCCCCGAAGCTTTCGAGGGCAAGGCGCCCGAGGAGGTGGAGGCCTACTTCAAACAGTTGGTCCACGAAGTCAACGAAACCCTCCCCTCCACGCACCGCATCTCCAAAGTGACCATCCGCAAGGAGGACTTCAAGCGTACCGGTTCCCTCAAAGTTTCACGTAAAGACAACTAGTCCCATGACCCAGGAAGAAATCTACGCCAAGCTCCAGGAAATCCTGAAGACCGTCAAGCCCAAGATGGATCCCGCCCGGATCTCGATGGACGCCGCCCTGACCACGGACCTGGGCATCGACTCGCTGTCGATGCTGCTGCTCTCGCTCGCCATCGAGCACGAGTTCGGGTTCCAGTTCCAGACCCAGGAGCCGTTCAAGACGGTCCGCGAGGTCGTGGACTACATCGAAGCGGCTATCCGCTGAAAAAGCGGCGGATCCAAATAAAAATCCCGCTCCGGCGCTTGCCGGTGTCGGGATTATTTGCTATATTTATCGTTTGGAAAATATAGAACCGTAATTATTGTTGCAATGAAGAAAATTGACGTCGTGCTCGGGCTCCAGTGGGGCGACGAAGGCAAAGGCAAGGTGGTCGATGTCCTGACCCCCGGATACAAAGTGATCGCACGCTTCCAAGGCGGCCCGAACGCCGGGCATTCCCTGGTCTTCGACGGTGACGGATTCGTGCTCCACACCGTCCCCTCCGGCATCTTCCGCCAGGATTCCGTCAACGTGATCGGCAACGGCGTGGTGATCGACCCCGTGATCCTGATGGACGAGATCCGCGCCATCGAGCAGAAAGCCGGCGACATCACCGCCAAGCTCCTGATCTCCAAGCGCGCGCACCTCATCCTCCCCACGCACCGGATGCTCGACGCCGCCAGCGAAGCCGCCAAGGGCAAGTCCAAGATCGGCTCCACCCTCAAGGGCATCGGCCCGACCTATATGGACAAGACCGGCCGCAACGGCCTGCGCATCGGGGACATCCTCTCCCCGGAGTTCCAGGCCCGCTACGATGCGCTCAAGCAGAAGCATTTCGGACTCCTGGCGCAATATGACTTCGAATACGACATCACCGAATACGAGAAGCAGTGGATGCAGGCCGTCGACGCTCTCAAGCGTTTCCGCTTCATCGAGAGCGAACTCGTCGTCAACAAATACCTGCAGGACGACGTCCCCGTGCTCGCCGAGGGCGCCCAGGGCTCGATGCTGGACATCGACTTCGGCACGTACCCGTTCGTGACCTCCTCCAACACGATGGCCGCCGGCGTGTGCACCGGCCTCGGTGTCGCCCCCAACCGCGTAGGCAAGGTGATGGGCATCTTCAAGGCCTATTGCACGCGCGTGGGCAGCGGTCCCTTCCCGACCGAGCTCTTCGACGAGACCGGCGAGAACCTCCGCCAAATCGGCCACGAATTCGGCGCCACCACGGGCCGCCCCCGCCGCTGCGGCTGGCTGGACCTCGTGGCCCTCAAGTACGCCGTGATGATGAACGGCGTGAGCGAGCTCATCATGATGAAGGCCGACGTGCTCAACTGCTTCAAGACCATCAAGGTCTGCACCGCGTATGAGATCGGCGGCAAGCAGGTGGACTATTTCCCCTTCGAGAGCGGGGAGCAGGTAACTCCGGTCTACAAGGAATTCCCGGGCTGGGACTGCGACATCTGCGGCGTACGCGACTACGGCGCCTTCCCGAAGGAGTTCCAGGACTACGTCTCTTTCATCGAAGAGCAGACCGGCTGTCCGGTCAAGATCATCTCCGTCGGTCCCGACCGCAGTGAGATCGTCCTCCGCTAAGGGCAACGGCCCGGAACGGACCGCCCCCGGAAAGCTGTTCCCGTAAAGGTACCTTCAGCTTTCCGGGGGCGGCCGCCGTTCCAGTCGGCAGATATTGACTACAGAAGAACCTGGACAGGCATCTCCCGGAACGTCTGGGCTACGATCAAATTCTGAACTTTAGTGGTAGTATACTCGCCAAGCAGGGTCTCGCCGTCATAAACCTCAACCGTAAAGCCACCAAACAGGGCGCCCTCGGGAAGGATGAAGGTAAAGTCCGTATCGGAATTGTCCGTAACCTCCAGCTTGGTGGGGCTCTTCAGCGTGATAACATTGCTCTCACCAAAGAAGGAATAAGACATGCCGTTTTTGGAGTAAGCCAATTTGCCAGCCACCGGTTCACTTGCGATGAGGACTACCTTGTCGACCTGCCTGGTCTCTCCTTCAGGGGCCCGGAACGACACATTCAGGAAGCCGGCATTGCTTAGGAATTTGAAGGACCTCCCCTCGTTAAAACCAACCATGGGATAAGTGGCGGTGGCAAAACTGAAGCCGGGCACATATTCTTGTTCGGCCGGAATTGTCAACTTGACATCTTCTCCATCGACAACGGCATTCGGATAGAAAGCGACATAGTCCGCAGCTTCGAGATCGGCGAGGAAAGCTACCTTCTCCGGACTATCAGCGACGAAAGTGGCCGTCGTTCCTTCGCTGGAACTGACCGTAAAATCGAAGGAAGCGGATTCCTCGTCAAGAACCTTGATCTGATCGCCTTCGTCCCAGACCAGCGAGAACTTCACAGCGTGGGTTTTGGTACCAGCCTCAAGCTGGGCGATGGTAGCCGTGAAACCCGTCACTTTCGGGGCATCGACTTTCTTGCAGGCAGTGAGGGCAAGAGCTGCAAAGGCACACAGGCCTATATAACTGACAACTGTTTTCATCACCATTCTCCGTTTTGACGATTAAACTCCATTCCTGTACCGTTGAATTCCGAGGCACAAACGATGCCTCGAGGTTCCATTACAATCACCTCCGTTCTGGGGGGCTCATACGTTTTTGTTTGTTCCATGGGCTGTTAGTTTGATAGTTGAACTATTACGATCTAGTATAGGATGCCGACCCGCTTGAAGATGTAGTCGACGTTCTTGAAGTAGTAGTCCAGGGTGAAGCAGGCTTCGAGCTCCCCGGCGGAGAGCAGCCCCATCACCTTTTCGCTGCCTTTCAGCAAGGTCTGATAGTCGAGGCCCTCCGACCAGGCCTTCATCGCGATGGGCTGGACGGTGTCGTAGGCTTCCTCGCGGGAGAGGCCCTTGCCGATCAGCGCGTTCATCACCCGCTGGGCGCAGATGCCGCCGTTGGTGCGCAAGATGTTCTTGCTCATATTCTCCGGATACACCGTCAGGTTCTCCAGGATGCCCCGGAAGCGGTTCAGCATAT
>JAEEGL013205466.1_pt1 | contig 11816 bp, 7 predicted proteins | sample 9134231 | NCBI WGS metagenome assembly JAEEGL01 (sample SAMN16246548, study PRJNA631951) | gut metagenome | biome: gut microbiome; feature: rumen; material: fiber-attached | host: Bos | place: Iran: Karaj | collected 2018-10 | reverse complement strand
TATAAAAGCATAAATATTGCGATTACATACTTAATAAACAAATCGTTCTTTCTATTAAATATTTTATCCATGCTCTTATATAGAAGTACTATCATAAGAGCATTGATTATTCTCCATAAAAATGGAATGTTTCTAAGTATATTAATAAGTATAAACTCTAATATTACTCTAGATGTAGTACCATCCCATCTAGTTTTAAGAATTGAGAATATACTTCCTTTAAGATCAGAAAATACAAGAGCATCTCCAGTAAGCGGATTAAATATAGTACTAACTGCTATAGAAAATACTATTACTATTATTAGAGGTAAATGTTTCTTTAAGAATTCTTTCATTTCTTTACCTTACTTTCTATTTGTTTAAAAACTCCAAAGTATTGATCTTCTATCTTTGTATTTTCTGGTATATTCATATATTTCTTAAAGTCTCTCTTTTGGAATATAGTATTAGGATTATATCTAAATACGTAATAGAATGGATTAGATTTAACTACTATAGTAGTCTTTCCTTCATCCATTTGTTCTTTAATATAATTATTTCTAGAAACGTCTATATACTTACACATACCAAATATAGCTAAATAATACACAGTCATTAATATTGTAACTATTACACATATCTTATTATTTACTTTAATATCCATCTCTTTATATAGAACTGCTGTAGATATCATAAATGCAAATAAGAATAATATATTAGATCCAAAATCATAGTCTGGAGATAGTATTCTTAAGGCGCTACATACTAGTCCTGCTATTAGAAATAGAAGTAAATAGTTTCTTGTTTTAACTCTTGATATGTAGTGTATTACAGTAAGTAAGAATAAAACTACATAAATTATGTAATAGAATATAAAATACCAGTTCTCAGTGGCAAATACACCACTGTACCTATTAATTACTAAGTTTAGATTAACTGGTGAATAATTAAAGAAATTATATGCTAGTGATAAGAAAGGTATAAGACTGAATAATACTATTAATACTCTCTTAAAACTGTGTTTACCTAGCTTTTCATTTAAATAGAAATCTATTGGAATCATACCAATAATTATTAATAATATATTCTTAGAGAATGTCTCATCTATAAATGTAGGAATACTATCTTTAAGTACTTCAAAAGATGAGAATAACATAGCTTTATCTACATAGAATAAACTGATTATAGATACAAATATATGTATAAATAAAAGTGCTATATAACTCTTTTGATATCCTTTAACACTAATAGTTTTATATGCATAAAATAGTATATTAGCAAGTAAGAATGCTATAGATAAATGAACAGTTACTAGTGATACAAATAGTATTATCAATAATAAAACTATATGGTTACCTATAGTGAACTTATTGTTACCTATCTTATATAAGTACAAGAAATAATTAAGTATTAATAATGCTGGGAATGTATAACATACAGTACCAGTTACTGATATAAAATTAAATGAGAATGTTTCTACTCCTACAAGAAGTAAAAGTGTAGGTAAAAGTAAATAATTAGTCTTCTTTTCTACTTTTCCAAATAAAGGAATAACATTATAGAAAGTAACTGTCATAAGTGATGCAAATAATATATCGAATATACCTTTACTATTAGTAAATATTCCAGCAAAAAAATCACTTAATAATCCACCATTATTAAATGTTAAATTCTTAAAACTTTCTATTATTCCACTCTTACCATTAACATAATTTATCCAGTCATTACCAGATAAAGGTGCCAATAGAGATATGAAGAGAATAAATATAAAGAATACAGTTAATACGTTGTATTTAAAGTCTAATACTTTTAATCTTTCTTTCATAAAACCACCCTATATATTATCTATAAAGTCCTCTAGATGTTTAATAATATTATCAGTATTGCTAACATATTTTTTAGGTTTAAACTTTCTTGCTTTAGCAAGTACTTTATCTAATCTATTAAAGTCTTTTAAAGGTATTATATAACCTAATCTATCGAACTTCTCTACTATTTGTATTTGATGATCATTAATATGTTCTTTATATTTAGATAATCTAGCAGCTGCTATGACTACTTTCATTTTATTAAGTCCAGTAAGTATAGACCCTACTCCTGCATGAGTAATCAAAATATCACATTCATTAATAAGTTCTTCAAACTTTTCTCTATCTACGAAATCAAGTATTTCCATATCTTTACTTTCGTACTGTGTATATCCTGCTTGTACTACTACTCTTTCTTTAATATTACCTTTATCTATTTCTCTTTGAACTGCATCAAGTAGTCTTTTAAAGCTTTTATCTTGAGTTCCAAGTGTAATAAGTATCATTAGTAAATCATCCCCCAATACTTAGCCTTAGGATATAATTTAAGCATTTCTTCCCATTGTACTACGAATAAATCTGCAAAATGATATATTAATCTTCCTGTAGAAGTCTTAGTAGAACTATTAGCAAGTGTTTCTATGTAGATAATCTTACTTCCAAATATCTTACCTATACAACACATAGGACCTGCTGTATGAGTACCAGTTGTAATAATTACATCTGGTCTTTCTTTTATGTACTTAAATAAACTTTTAAAACAGTTAAATAGCAATTTAAAAGGATAACTCCAGAAACTAGTTTTAGTACCAAATACTAGGAAACTAACTTTCCCAGGATATTTATCTTTCAAATATAAATTGCTCTTAGTCTTCTCTGTCATTATATAGTAATCATATTTTTCAAACATTGGAGATAGCTTCATCATCTCTGATAAATGACCTCCGGTACTAGATATAAATAGTATCTTTTTCTTATCCTTTTTCTTTTTCATTTAAACCACCCTATTATTTAAGTAAATCATTCCATAAAGGTTTAATCTTTTTTAATTCATATTTACTAGCATTTTCTTTAGAAGCATCACTATATTTCTTATATAGTTTCTTATTTTCAAATAATTCTTCTATATTAGAAGCCATATCTTTAATACTTCTATTCTTAACTAGTATTCCACTTCCATTTTTTAATAAATATTGTACCCCATTAGCTGTATCAAATGCAACTACTGGTAGTGAATAGTTTTGTTCTTCTATAACAGTTAAACCAAATGATTCAGTATAACTTGTAGTAACATAAACACTTGATTTTAAACTATATTTTTCTATTTCTTTAGGAGTTAAGAATCCAGTAAGAGTAATATTCTTTTGAAGATCTTTAGATTCTATAAATCCTTCTAATTCTTCTTTCATTGGTCCATCACCAATCATAAATAGATGAATATCATCGTATTTCTTCTTAAGAACTTCTACAAGTTTAACTAGATCCATTTGCCCTTTTTCTCTAGATAATCTACCAATACTTATAAGATTATGATTAATATCTTTAGGTTTCTTCTTAGTAGATTCATCTATAACATTAGGTATATAAACACATTTAACATGTTTATTAACTAACTTACTATAATAATCTCTTAACTCTTCTGAAACAAGTACAAAATAATTAGACTTCTTAACTGAGTTAACTACTTTATTAACATAAGAATCATCATCGTTATGATAATTGTGTTCAGTAGCTATCTTTATAATATTTTTATCTAGATAATATCCAGCATATAAGTTATGGAAATCTCTAGTAGTAATTACATATTTACTATTTATATCTAGAATAGTTTCAATATTGTAAGCTTTCTTATTTATAAGAGTAGCTATAGCTTTGAATCCTTCTTTAACAATTTTTAAAGGTCTTACTGCATCTAGTACTTCATTTAATGCTTTTTTATTAGGACCATGATTCATTAAATACTTAATCTTAGCATCTTTATAATCGAATGCTGGTTTAGGAAATAACTTGTATGTAGATACTATTTCTACATCGTACTTATCAAGCATTGTTACAAGCGAAGATATATATTTTTCAATACCTCCAAATCCTAAATGAAGAGCAAGTATTGTTACTTCTTTATTATCTATTCTCTTATTTAAAGTCTCTCCATATTTGTTAAATAACACTGTTAATAGAGAAATTGTTGTAATTATAAATACTGGATAATCTAACTTTAATACGTAATTAATAAATGCAAATCCTACGAATGAAAGAATAATTAAATACATCTCATAATTAGTTTTAAATTTATTATCAAAGTATTTCTTAAGAAGAAGTATAAACATAGTTGCAAGTGGTATACATGAAACAAGTACTTTTATTGTTTTTATAATAATGCTTTCTTGTCCAAATACTTCACTATCGTATGATACTGCTCCAAATAAGTGTTTATAGATCATGAATCCTATTGGAATAGCAATTATTATTAATTTAGATAATATCTTTTTAATATCTTTATTTTTAATATCACTAAGAAGTATCATTCCTAGATAAAATATCATTGGATATAAAACAAGTAATGATCCAGTTAGTGTCATAAGTACAGTAGTTATTATTCCAAATATAACTGTTTTTGAACTGAAATATCTATCAGAATAGATAAATGGATAAGTAATTGCTAAAACACCATATAGATAATAATCTTTAAATATTAAAGCAAGTACTGCTACTACTACAGTAAATATGTTATATAGCATTAATGTCTTAGTTTTATTAACCTTATTTTCACTAAAATAAGTAAATATGAATATTGGTGTAATTGCTAGATTCAATAAGTTAATAACATTACTAGCATCCTTCTTAAATATCATATAAATAAGAAGTGATAGTATTAGCAATCCTAAATATATATTAATCTTATTTTTACTTTTACCATTATAAATATTTACTACGTAGAATAAACCATATACTAGTAGTATAGTTTCAAATACTTTTCCAATATAAACTGAGTATATTGAACTTACTAAAAAAGTAACTATTTGAAGAATAAAATAACTAATTATGTACTTATTATTTTTCATTTTTATCACCTAGTCTAATTGTAACATTTTTTATTTAAGAAATTAAGTCCTAAATTATTGTAAAATAATGTATATTTATTGATATTTAGATAGATATAGGGTCTCTTTTATCTTATAATATAATTGAATAATGATAATGGAGGTGTCTATGAAAAATAAAAAATGTTTAATATTTTTAGTTTTAATCATGTACCTTTTTATAAATACAGGGGTTGTTAATGCCGCAATTATAAGGAAAGGAATAGTTACAGCTACTGCTGGATTAAAACTTAGAAGTACTGCTGGTACTAGTGGTACTCACATACTTACTATGCCATACAATTCTAGTTTAATAATAACTGAAGATGCAGCAAGCGGTAATGGATGCGTAGATAAATGGGTTAAAGTTCAGTATGAAGCATCTGGTAAGTCATATACTGGTTATGCATGTTCAACATACATAAAGGTAACTGATAGTTATGATGATTCAACTAATACAATAACATTTGGTAATCACACAGCTGCTATTCCAAAGACATACACTACTACAGTTAAAAATAATACGATAGCATTTACTTCAAATAACAATACATATTTCTTACAAGTTAATAGTAGTACTTACGATAATCTTAAAACTAATAAAAATAGTTTAGTAGGAACTCTAAAGATAAGAGATGATTTAACTATTACAACTACTGAAGTAACAGTTAAATTATTCGATAATAAAGAATACATAGTAGCTAAAGGAACTGATTCATATTACTTTGCTACTAAGAAAGATGGAATTACTAATGCTGTAGTATTTGGAGTAAAAGGAACAACTACTGAAAATGATGTCTATAGATTATTTACTTCAATAGTAAATAGTATCAAAGAAGAATATACAGCTAACAATATGTCTAATATGACTGATGCAGAATTCGATGCTTATTTAACTAATCAAGGATTCCCAGATACATATAAGACTAAATTAAAAGAAATACATAAAAAACATCCTACATGGGTGTTTATAGGAACTAAGACGAAGTATACTTGGGCTAATGCAATGAAAGCACAAGATGAATTTTCTGAAAATAGTAAAGATACATCCCCAGGAAACAGTTTCTTAAATGTTAACCCAACTAGAGTTGCTGAAGGTTTAGAAGGATACTTATCTACACAACCTAACGACTATAGTTATTATACAAATAAGTTTGTTCCACATGATGGATTATATTGGTATCAAGCTAATTCAGCAGCAATAGCACACTACATGGATCCAAGAAACTATCTATCTGAATCTGCATTATTTATGTTTGAAGATTTAACTTACGATAGTTCATATCAAACAGAAGCAACTGTTAAAACAGTACTTTCATCAGATTTCTTAAAACAATATTCAGCATATTTTATGGAAGCTGCAATTAAATATAACGTTTCTCCAATATTCCTTGCTTCACTTGTTAAACAAGAAGTAGGAACAGGATCAAATAATATATGTACTAATGGTAAAGCTGGTAAATTATCAGATGGTATAGATTACACTGGATACTACAACTTCTTCAATATAGGAGCTGCATCATCTAGTAATCCAAAATTAGCATCACTAAGACAAGCTAAAGCTTACGGATGGACTACTCCAAGAGCAGCAATAGTAGATGGTGCTGGAATAATATCAAGAAACTATATAGCATGCGGACAATATACTTTGTATTATCAAAAATATAACTTTGCTCCTACTGCTACTAAAGAAATGTGGCACCAATATACAACTAATATAAACAGCTTAGAAAGCCAATCAGTATCTACATTTAATTCATATAAAGCATTGAATGTTGCTGAGAAAGCATTTAAATTCGATATTCCAATATTTACAAGTATGCCTGCAAGTACACCACTTCCTAAAAAAGGAAATCCAAATAACTACTTGAAGACACTTAAAGTAAATGGACTTGCAGTATCTAATTTCGATGGAGCTAAAAATAATCAATCAATAACAATTCCATATGCTGATAAAGTATCAATTACAGGAACACTTGTAGCAAGTACTTCTACAGTAACTGGACTTGATACATTTACTATGACTGGTAATACAGTAACTAAGAATGTCGTAGTAACAAGTGCTAATGGAGTACCTAAGACTTACGTATTGACTATTACAATGCAACCAAATCCAAATACTAATACTGGTGGTAGTGGAGATACTACTACACCTGATAATCCAACAGATGGAACTAATACAAATACGAATACTAACACAAATACATATACTGTAGCTAACGTAATTAGTTCATCTACATATAAAACAGATAATACATATTTATGGAATATAACATATGGTACTAGTGTATCTACAATTGTAAATAAATTAAAAACTTATAATAGTGCAGCTAGTATTACAGTAAACGATAAGAATAATAAAGTTAAAACTAGTGGTACTATTGGTACTGGAGATAAAGTAATAATAAATACTGGTAGTGAAACTAAAACATTATCAATAGTAATATATGGTGACACTAGTGGAGATGGAAAGATATCTGGTATAGATTTACTTAACATGCAAAAACATATACTTGGTGTAGTTAAATTATCTGGACCATATTTAAAATCTGCAGATACAAGTAAAGATGGAAAGATATCTGGTATAGATTTACTTAACATGCAAAAACATATATTAGGTAAATTAGTAATAAGCCAAAGTTAGGAGATAATAGATGAAGAAATTAAAAACAATTTTATTAATAATAACAGTTCTAACAAGTTTCTTTATTGGTACTGAAAAAGTAGATGCAGCATCGTTATCACTAACTGAATCGCTTAGTACATCTAGTACAGTAGTTGGAAACACAGTAACTGTTACAGTAAGAATGTCTAGTTCAGTAGCTCTTGGATATATCAATTATTCGATGAGTTACGATACTAGTAGACTTACTCTTACAAGTGGTACACAAAAAGGAGTTATATATAACTTCACTGGTAACGAAAAAAGTACTACAGTAACATTTAAGTTCAAAGCTAAAGCTAAAGGAACTGCAACTGTTACATTAAAAGTTAACGAAGCCTTAGATTTCAATAGTGGTGCTGCCCTATCAGGAACTAAGACAGTTAGTAGATCAATAAATATTAAAACGCAAGCTGAAATAGAAGCTAGTTATAGTAAAAATAACAACTTATCAAGTTTAAAAGTATCAAATGGAACACTTTCACCAAGCTTTAATAAAAATACAACAAGTTATAGTGTTACAGTAGAAAATAGTGTTACATCAATATCACTATCTGGATCAAGAGAAGATAGTAAAAGTTACGTATCTGGACTTGGTTCTCATAATCTTGATGAAGGGCCTAATAAAATATATGTTAAAGTAACTGCACAAAACGGAAGTACTAAAACATATACAGTAACAGTAACAAGAAAAGAACTAGCACCTATCAATGTAAAAACTGAAGATGGTAAAGATTTATCAGTAGTTAGAAAAAAAGAACAATTAAAGAGTCCTAATTCATTCTTTGAAGAAAGTACTCTAGCACTAGATGATAATAATACAGTCCCTTCCCTACTTTATGATTTAAAAGATTATAAAATAACTCTTGTAGGTCTTAAAGATACTGAAGGAAACGTATCACTATATAGATACGAAGAAGGAAAATATTATCCATATAATGAAATTAAATCTAAAACAATAATACTTCTTAATAAAGACTATGATGGAACCATTCCTGATAATTATAAAGAAACAGAAATAACAATAAATGATGTTAAATATAAAGCATATCAAAAAGAAGGATCTAAGAAATATTTAATATATGGAACTAATCTAGAAACTGGAATTACTAAATTATATGAATATGAAGATGAAGAAAAAACTCTTCAACCATATGAAGAAATCAAGGTAGTAGATAATACTGAAATAACAGAAAAGAGAATCAAGAAAAGAAACTATTTAATAATAGCACTTGCTGCTCTACTTCTAATAACTTATGTAGGCATTCTTGCTACGATGGTTAGAAATTATAATAAGAAAAAGAAGAAAAAGAAAAGAGAACTCGAAGAAAAGAAACAGAGAGAACTTGAAGAGAAAAGACAAAAAGAATTAGAAGAAGAAAGAAAGAATAAAGAACTAAAAGAACTTGAAGAGAAAGAAAAAACTTCTAAAACTTTAAAAGCAAAGAAAAAAAGTGATAAAATAGAAGAGAATAATACTGAGGGGAAAAAGAAAGTGACTAGAAAGAAGAAAGAACCATCAGAATAGTCTCTTCTTTTTATTGGAGGTTGTAATGAAGAAAAAGAAAAAGAAAGTTAAGTTAAGTCCAATAATATCGCTCGTATATATACTAAGTAGTATCTATTTAATAATAGCAATACTTGGTTATAGCAATGTAGAAACTCTTCTAAGATTTCTAATTATTGGAATACTTCTAATAATAGATATAGTCGTATTTATTATGATGATTAAATCTAGAGGAAAGAAACATAAGAAGATGAAGTTTGCTACTAATATAGTTAAAGTATTATGTATAATTCTTTTCTTATTTGTAGGATTCAATCTTAATAAAGTAATAGATTATGTAAATAAGCTTAATAAAAAAGTAGTTTATAGTGCTGCTATGGTAACATTAAAGACTAATAATGATACTGATCTTAATAGTATCTCTAAAAAGAAATTAGGTATTATAGATGATACTACACAAGAAGATGGATATAAATTAGCTAAAGAGATAATTAATAATCATGATTTACTTAGAAAGAATGAACTTGTTACTTATCCTGATTATGATTCTCTTATTACTGCATTAGATAAAAAAGAAATAGATTATATATTCCTTCCTGCTTCATGGGAAGATATATATTCCAATAAAGAAGAATTTGAAGATATAGTTAAAAAGTTTAAAACAGTAACTACAAGTGCTAAAGAAACTACTAAAGAAGAAGCTAAACTATTAGGTACAGGTAAAGAAATAACTGAACCATTTACTGTATTATTAATGGGAATAGATTCAACAGCTAATGGATTATCTCATTCAGATTCATTTAATGGAGATACATTGATACTTGTAACATTTAATCCTAAAACTATGACTGCTACAATGCTTAGTATTCATAGAGATAGTTACGTACCAATTACTTGTTATAGCGATCAGCATGAAAATAAAATAAATGCTGCTGCTGCAAAGGGTACTAGTTGTGCTATCAATACAGTAGAAAAATATTTAGGGGTAACAGTAGACTATTACGTTAAGATTAACTTTAGAGGATTAGTACAATTAGTAGATAAACTAGGTGGTATAGAAGTAGATGTACCATATGCATTATGTGAACAAAATAGTAAGAGACAATTTGGTAGTCATATGATTTATATAGAAAAAGGGAAACAGACATTAAATGGTGAACAAGCTCTAGCATTTGCTCGTAACAGAAAGAGTTATGCTAATAGATGTGCCGAGAAATATACAAAAGTTTATAGAAGTGTTGAACTTCGTGGACAAAACCAACAGACAGTAATACTTGCAGTACTTGAAAAAGCTAAACAGTTTAAAGACGTATCTAAAGCATATGACATATTAGATGTAATAAGCGAAAACGTAGATACTAATATGAGTAGAGAGACAATGTTATCATTCTACAACATAGCTAAAGATATGATGTTAAAATCTAATAGCGATGATGTAATACAAGTACAAAGACTAGATATAGCTGGTGATGGACAAATGATCTATGACGAATCATCAAGATTAGTTCTTTGGTATTATGTACCACAGAAACAAAGTCTTAAATTAGTTAAAGATGCAATGCAAGAAAATTTAGGAGCTAAATCTAAATCGATGATTAAGACATTCTCATTCGATATAGATAAAGGATATAAAGAAACTGTTCTAGGACAAGGAACATTTAGTGAAGGATTCTACAAGTATGCAATACTTCCTAACTTTACTACTTACACTCTTGCAACAGCACAGAAATGGGCTAAAGAAAATGGATTAACACTTAATATCAATTATGTTAAGAGTTCAACTAAGAAAGATGGAACAATAATTAAACAAGAGTATCCAGTAAGTAAGAGAGTTGATAGAATACCTAATAAAAAGATGACTATAGATGTAGTTATGAATAATGAAAAACCTGCAGATATAGAACCGACAAATACATCTACAACTAACACTACTACCCCACAGGTACAAAAGATAGATTGTATTAAAGATTACAGCAATATAGCATGTAGTATTCCTAACTTTATCGGTAAGACTGATAAATCAGTTAATACTTGGGCAAATAGATTCTCTAACACGCTAAAAGTAAGTTACGTAAAAGAAGAAAGCACTAAAGCTCCTGGTACTATACTTAGACAATCAGCAGCTGAAGGAACTTATGTAAGAACATTACTAAATGATGATACAACTCTAGTACTTACAATTGCTGCAGCAAGTGAACAATAAAAAGAGATTAAAAATCTCTTTTTTTATACTTATATTTACATCTATAAAGTAGACAAATTAGCATTTTTATAATATAATTTTATAGTTAGTTCTTTTAAATATTTAGAAAGGAGACAAACATGGAAAATAAAACAAACGACACTAAGATTATAATTCTAGGTGGTTTGGGTGAAGTCGGAAAAAACATGTATTGTGTAATGCATGATGACGAAATAATTATTATTGATGCCGGTATTATGTTCCCTGAAGGTGGAGCACTAGGAATCGACTGTGTCATTCCAGATGTAACATTCTTAAAAGAAAACCAAGATAAAATAAAAGCACTATTCATAACACATGGTCACGAAGACCATATTGGTGCTATCCCTTATTTATCACAAGAACTAGAAATACCAGCTATATATGCACCTAAACAAGCTAAAGAATTAATTGCACTTAAATTTCAAGATAAGAACATAAGATATGATAATTTATACGCATATGAAGAAGATACAATAGTTAAATTTAAACATATACAGGTAGAATTCATTAGAACTACCCACTCTATTCCAGATTCACATGCAATACTAGTTAAGAC
>JAEEGL012866752.1_pt1 | contig 11816 bp, 7 predicted proteins | sample 9134231 | NCBI WGS metagenome assembly JAEEGL01 (sample SAMN16246548, study PRJNA631951) | gut metagenome | biome: gut microbiome; feature: rumen; material: fiber-attached | host: Bos | place: Iran: Karaj | collected 2018-10 | reverse complement strand
TCAAGGTCCAGGCTTCATGGATGTGAACCCAGGTATCGCATCGTCTTACATCTTCTCGCTCAAGCCAGGCGACAAGGTCATCATGTCAGGTCCTTACGGAGAGTTCCGTCCACAGTACGGCACAGGTCGTGAGATGATTTGGGTTGGTGGTGGTGCCGGTATGGCTCCGCTCCGTGCACAGATTATGCACATGCTCAAGGGCAATGGCATCGCACCCGAAGACCGTCAGCGTGAAATGCACTATTTCTATGGTGCACGTGCCCTCGAGGAGATTCCATTCCTCGACGACTTCCTCACACTCGACAAGGAATTCCCGAACTTCCACTTCCACCTTGCCCTCGACCGTCCAGACCCGAAGGCAGATGCAGCTGGAATCAAGTACACACCGGGCTTCGTAGCTCCAGTGATGGGCGACACTTACCTCAAGCAGCATGAGAATCCAGAAGATGTTGAGTACTACCTCTGCGGTCCTCCAATGATGGCAAAGACCGTGCTCGACCTGCTCCACTCTCTCGGTGTCGAAGACGACATGATTCGCTTCGATAATTTCGGAGGATAAGAGAACGGCATCGGTGAAAAGTTATCGGTGAAATAAACACACATTTTTATATATTAGAAAAAGGAACTGTACCCATCAAGGTGCAGTTCTTTTTTTATGCCATCAAGACATCCAACACGACTCTTCCCTACAATTTGAAGTTCAATCGATGAATTACAAACGAAAACGGAAAAAGCAAAGCACCACCAAAACTTCGAACAAACAGCTTTACACGTATGCTCGACACCTCTCAATCGCACCCGTCGGGTACGACACATCGAACACGACGGGTACGGCAAGTCGTACCCGACGGGTGCGATTGAGAGGTTAGCGGCTGGCTTTACAAACGAAATACTCATCGCTATCGTAGTACGTTAGTACAAACTCTTCAAATAATCTAAAACACTTAATCGTAAAAAATAGTCTTTCGTTGCAATAATTCATTCCAAACATGGAAGTTTTTCATGGAAAGGGCTTATAAATCAATATTTTTCCGTAACTTTGCATGATAATATGGAATTATTGAAGCGACATATTCTATTGTGGATAGTGTTTGTGTGGACAGGACTGAACCTGTCGGCACAAGAACCGATGAAGGATGACACGAAGGACTCCGTGTGTGTGTCTGTGCTGACGTGTACGGCTGGAAAGGATTTGTATGCAAAGTTTGGGCATACGGCACTGCGTGTACAGAATGTGACACGAGGAGCGGACGTCGTGTTTAATTATGGATGCTTCGACTACAATGCTGACAATTTCGTGATGAAGTTCGTGTTGGGTGAAACAGATTATCTGCTTGGAGCAGAGCCGTTTGACGACTTCATCGAACGATACGGGAGAATGGGCATAGGCGTGACGGAACAGGTGTTGAACCTGACCCAGACGGAGGCAAACGACTTGTTTCGGTTGCTGATAGAGAACTTGCAACCTGAAAATCAGGAATACCGATACAAGTGGCTTTATGATAATTGCACCGAACGCGCACGCGACATGGTGGAGAAGGCTGTGGAAGGAAAGGTCGCCTACGAGAAAGCCCCAACGGACGTGACTGTACGCCAGTTGCTGCGCCAATGCTTGACCGATTCGCCGTGGACAAGTTTTGGCATTGACATGATATTGGGTGCCGAGATTGACCGAAAGGTAGATAAGCGAGTGCAGATGTTCTTGCCCGATGTGTTCCGTGCTGAAACCGACGAAGCACACATTATTAATAATAAAGGAGAGAGTACCCCCTACGTAAGGAGCAAGGCGGTAATTTTGAAAGAAACGAACGAGGCTGACACACCTCACCTGCTCACTTCGCCCCAATTCATGTTTTCGTTACTGCTGTTGGCAGTGGCATTGCTTGGATGGTGGGAAAATATCAAAAAGAGATACTGCCTATGGATGGACGTGCTGCTACATACAGCCCAAGGTTTGGCTGGCATTCTGGTGTCGTTCCTGTTCTTCTTCTCGGAGCATCCTGGAGTAAGCACCAACTGGTTAGTGATTCTCTTCAATCCCCTCTCTCTTGCCTATGCAGCGTGGATTATCTATTGCCAACGGAAACAGCGGAAAAACGTGCTGGCTTACGCCAATTTGGCAGTCGTGGTGGGCTTTTTAGTGACAATGGCAGTATGTCCGCAGTCGTTTGACTTTGCCATGTGGCAGGTGGTGCTTGTTTTGTTGATAAGAGCGGTCAAACAGACCGAATACATACAGAAAAAAGAAATTAGATGAAGCAAATACTCACAACGTTCATGGCCTCCATAGCGATGGCATCAGCGGCACAGACCACTTCTGTGCCTCGGCTTGTTGTGGGCATCTCCATCGACCAACTCCGTTCGGACTATCTGAACGCTTTCATGCCACTCTATGGAGAAGGCGGTTTCAAATTGCTTTTAGACAAGGGGCAAGTCTATCCGAACGTGCAGTATCAGCACACTCCCATTGACCGTGCTTCGGCCATCGCCACCATCGTGACAGGCACTGTGCCCTACAACCACGGCATCATTGCCGAAGAGTGGATGCACCGCTCTGAACTGCACACGAACTTCTGTGTGGATGACCGTCAGTATAAGGGTGTGGAAACCAGCGACTGCTCCTCGCCCAAAAACCTGTTAGTGAGCACCATCGGCGACGAACTGAAGGTTGCCACACACGGCAAGGCTCTCGTTTACAGCATTGCACCCAACCGTGAAGCGGCAGTTTTGGCGGCTGGTCATGCGGCTGATTGGGCCATGTGGATAGACAACCTGAGCGGACGATGGGCTGGCACGACCTATTATGGGCAAGCCCCATCATGGTTCCGCTATGTAGAATCGAGTGCTATTGCCAACAGAATATCGTCGCTGGTTTGGGAGCCTTATAACAATACGGGGTCATATAACTACTACTTGACCACCACCCAGAAGCCTTTCTCCCACAGTTTCACGGGTGATAGCAAATTCAGAATCTTCAAGACCTCGGGATTGGTTAATGAAGAGGTGACGAAGGCTGTCCGATATTGCATGGAGAATGGTGGTGCAGGAATGGACGAAGTGACTGATTTCCTGTCTGTCTGCTATTATGCTGGCGACTTTCAAGGAACTGCCACGACGACTACCGAACTGCAAGACACCTACACGCGGCTGGATGAAGAACTTGCCACGCTGCTACAGCGCATTGACAAGTTGGTGGGATTAGACAAGACACTCATTTTCATTACCTCAACAGGTTACGACGACATCGACCATACGGGAGACCTCTCGAAATATCGCATCCCGACGGGCAACTTCAATATCAACCGCTGTGCCACCTTGCTCAACATGTACCTCTGTGCCATGTATGGCAATGGACAGTACGTGGAGAGCTACTATGGCAATCAGTTCTACCTCAACCACAAACTGCTGGAACAAAAGCAGTTGAAGCTGGCTGAGATGCTGGAGCATTGTGAAGATTTTCTCTTCCAGTTTTCGGGAGTAAGAGATGTATTTACTGCGCATCGCATCACCCAAGGTGCATGGACACCTGGCATCAGTGCTATCCGCAATGGATTCAACCCCAAATGTTCGGGCGACATCATCGTGCAGGTGTCTCCAGGCTGGAATCTCGTGAACGAAGACCGTAACACCAAGAAGATGCAGCGAGACTCTTTCTTCGAGTTTCCCCTCATCTTCTTCGGCTACACAATAAAGGCAGAGAGAGTGCCCACCCCTGTCACGGTGGACTGCATAGCCCCGACTGTGGCACACCACATCCGCATTAGGGCACCCAACGCTTGTTCCACTTCTCCACTATTCTAATTTATCTTGAATATCTAGAAAAACTAGAAGGGCTAGAATATCTAGAAAGACAAGGATAGACTATTTCACTCATCCAATAAACAAAAACTTCCAACGACTTATAAATAAACAATATATGGCATTTTCATTAAACAAATTCCTCAGCAGCCTATTCGGCAACAAAGCAGCACGCGACATCAAGGAGATTCGCCCCATTGTTGAACAAATTCTCGCTGTTGAGCCAGAAATCCAGAAGCTCACTAACGACGAGCTTCGTGCCAAGGTCGATGAGATTAAGGCATTCCTTCAAGACAAAGTGAAGGACAAGCGAGCAGAAATTGCAGAGCTTAAAAAGAAGATTGAAGCTACAGAAATCGACAAACGTCAACCCATCTTCGAGGCTATCGACAAAAAAGAAGTAGAAGTGCTTGACCTCTTCGACGAAGGACTCACCGAAGTGCTTCCCACGGTGTATGCCATCGTAAAGGACACAGCTCGACGTTTTACCAATGCAGAAAATGGCGACATCATCGTGACTGCGACCGACTTCGACCGCGACCTCTCAATCGACCACGATTTTGTGGACATCGACGGGGACAAAGCTATCTGGCACAACCATTGGATAGCCAGCGGCAACGAGATGACATGGAACATGATTCACTACAACGTGCAGCTCTTCGGTGGCATCGTGCTGCATCAGGGAAAAATCGCCGAGATGGCAACGGGTGAAGGTAAGACCCTTGTGGCTACATTGCCCGTGTTCCTCAATGCCCTCTCACGCAACGGTGTTCACGTCGTGACAGTCAACGACTACCTCGCCAAACGTGACTCCGAGTGGATGGGACCGCTCTATATGTTCCACGGTCTGAGTGTGGATTGCATCGACAAGCATCAGCCCAACTCCGAGGAACGTCGTCGTGCATATCAGGCAGACATCACTTTCGGAACCAACAATGAGTTTGGTTTCGACTATCTGCGTGACAACATGGCCATGGCACCCAAAGACCTCGTGCAGCGCATCCACAACTATGCCATTGTCGATGAGGTGGACTCCGTGCTCATCGACGATGCCCGTACCCCACTCATCATCTCTGGTCCTATTCCCAAAGGTGACGTGCAGATGTTCGAGGAATACTGTCCCATCGTCGAACAGCTGGTGGAGGCACAACGTCGTTTGGCACAGAACTACCTCTCAGAGGCAAAGAAACTCATCGAATCGGACAACAAAGACGACGTGACTGCTGGTTTCCTCTCACTCTTCCGTGCTTACAAAGGTCTGCCCAAGAGCAATGCCCTCATCAAATACCTCTCACAACCAGGCATCAAGACGGGTCTTCTCCAAACGGAGGAAATCTACATGGAGAACAACAACCGCCGTATGCCCGAAGCCACCAATCCGCTTTTCTTCGTGGTGGACGAAAAACTGAAGTCGGTGGAAATGACCGACAAGGGCAATCAGCTCATCGCCAACATCGTGAAGGATGACACCTTCTTCGTGTTGCCCGACATCACAACCCAACTCTCAGCACTTGAAAACGAAACCTTTAAGGACGAAGAAGAGAAACTGGCTAAGAAGGATGCCCTGATGCAGGACTACGCACTGAAAGCAGAGCGTGTACACACCATCCAGCAATTGCTGAAGGCTTACACCATGTTCGTGAAGGACGATGACTACGTGATTATGGATGGTGAAGTGAAGATTGTCGATGAACAGACAGGTCGTATCATGGAAGGTCGTCGTTGGAGCGACGGACTGCATCAGGCCGTGGAAGCCAAGGAACGTGTGAAGGTGGAGGCTGCCACCCAGACCTTCGCCACCATCACCCTTCAGAACTACTTCCGTATGTACCACAAATTGGCAGGTATGACTGGTACTGCAATCACTGAAGCTGGCGAGTTCTGGGACATCTATAAACTGGATGTGGTGGAAATCCCGACCAATCGTCCCATCGCCCGCAACGACATGAACGACCGTGTCTATAAAACGAACCGCGAGAAATATAATGCTGTCATCGAGGAAATTGTGAAGATGCGCAACAGCGGTCGTCCCGTACTGGTCGGCACCACCTCTGTGGAAATCTCCGAGTTGCTGTCCCGAATGCTCTCCATGCGCAAGATACCCCACCAAGTCCTCAATGCCAAGCTTCACCAGAAGGAAGCCGACATCGTGGCACTGGCAGGTCAGAGCACACTCGGCGAGGTTGTCAACGAAGATGGCACCAAGGAAGAGAAGATGCTGGGAGCTGTGACCATCGCCACCAATATGGCAGGTCGTGGTACCGACATCAAGCTCTCCGACGAAGTGAAAGCCGCTGGAGGTCTGGCTATCATCGGTACAGAGCGCCATGAGAGCCGCCGAGTTGACCGTCAGCTGCGTGGACGTGCAGGTCGTCAGGGCGACCCAGGTTCTTCTGTATTCTATGTGTCGCTCGAAGACAAACTCATGCGCCTCTTCGCCAGCGACCGTATCTCTAAGGTGATGGACCGCCTCGGCTTCGAGGATGGCGAAATGATTGAGCACAAGATGATTAACCAGAGCATCGAACGTGCCCAGAAGAAAGTGGAAGAGAACAACTTCGGCATCCGAAAACGTCTGCTCGAATATGACGACGTGATGAACAAGCAGCGCAAAGTCATCTACGAACGTCGTCGCCACGCCCTCATGGGCGAGCGCATCGGCATGGACATCTCCAACATGATTTGGGACCGCGTTGTGCATATTCTTAACAACGGTGACTACGACAGCTGCAAAGAAGACTTCCTGCGCATCTTCGCCATGGAGATACCGTTCGACATGGAGAAGTTTGAGGCAGAAAGCCGTAACAAACTGCAAGACGAAGCCTTCGATGTAGTCATCGACACCTTCAAGAAGCGCACGGCACGTTTAGCCTCTGTCGCCTTCCCTGTCATCAAGGAAGTCTATGAGACCAAAGGCAGCATGTACGAAAACATCCTCGTACCCATCACCGACGGTCGCCGCATCTACCAAATCAGCATCCCGCTCAAAGAAGCCTACGAGACCGAAGGACGCTCCATCCTTGTGGCCTTCGAAAAAGCCATCCTGCTCCACACCATCGACGACGCATGGAAAGAAAACCTCCGTGCCCTCGACGAGTTGAAGCAATCCGTGCAGAATGCTTCCTACGAGCAGAAAGACCCGCTACTCATTTTCAAACTGGAGTCCGTCAACCTCTTCGACAACATGGTCAACGAAATCAACGACGGCACTATCTCCGTACTCATGCGTTGCTCCATCCCCATTGCCCAGCCACAAGAGATTCACCAGGCACCCAAAGCATCCATGGAGGAAATCAGCCATGAGCATCTCACAGAGATTCACCAGAATCTCGACGAGCCATCGGAGACTCAACGCCAACAGGCACAAGCGGCACAGACCGACACCCGTGCCCGTCAGCCCATTGCGCCCATCGTAAACAATGGTCCCAAGATTGGCCGCAACGACCCATGTCCCTGTGGTTCAGGAAAAAAGTACAAAAACTGCCATGGAAAAATGATGTAAAAAAAGCCTCCGCCTCAAATTGGGACGGGGGCTTTTTTCACACCTCCGCTGCCGCTTTCACAATCTCGGAAAGCGAAGGATGGATGTGTACCATCTCAGATAATTCTGCAACCGTCGTGTGGCGACACATCAGCACACTTACTTCCTGCACAAGGTCGGCTGCATGAACACCGTATGCATGGCAACCTAAAATAGTTCCGTCGGGCGAAGTTAATAGTTTCAGCATTCCCTCTGATTCGTTCATCGCAACAGCCTTCCCATTGCTTCTCCAGAACGATTTGCGACACACAAACTCCATCCCTCGCGCTTTACATTCATCTTCCGACCATCCCACACAAGCAGCTTCAGGCAGGGTGTAGATAGCAGCAGGCATGATGTCGAGACGCATCCCATCAGGTTGTCCCAATAGTTGGTGTACCACATGGATGCCCTGCATCTCAGCTGCATGAGCCAGCATCTGACGCCCATTCACATCACCAACAGCATAAATCCCCGGAATAGTCGTCTGTAAATTGTCATCAACGACAATCCCACGACGTTCGTCGTACTCAAAGCCCGCCAACTTAAAATGGTCGAACACACGAGGCACACGCCCCACGGCCATCAACACTTCCTCTGCCCGGACCTTTTCCACCCTGCCTTTCTTGTCCTCAAACGTCACTTCTCCATGATCAATACTCTTAACAGCACACTGCAAACAGAAGTGTACACCCCGTTTCTCCAACACCTTGCGCAACCTCTTGGCAATGTCAGCATCGAGAACAGGCAGACATTCCTTCATAAACTCCACCACCGTCACCTCTATACCAAAGCTGTTGAAGATGCTGGCAAACTCCATGCCTATGACTCCTGCACCTACGATACAGAGCGATTTGGGTAGATGCTCGATGGCAAGCAAGTCCGACGAATCCAGCACACGACCCTCATACCGTTCCAATCGCAAAACCTTCGGTTTCGAACCAGTAGCCACAATTATCGCATCAGCCGTATAATCCACCCCATCAGCCGTCACCGTCTTAGCATCCTTAAAAGAAGCCTCCGCCCGAACCACGGTAACATTCGGATGTTTCAGCATTGTCTCCACTCCCTCACGCAAAGCCGCCACCACTTCATTCTTGCGAGCCACCACCCGTTCGAAGTTCAAGTTGTACTGCAAATGTTCCAAACCAAAAACATTTGCCTCTTTCAATGTCTGCATCACCTCGGCGTTACGCACGAAAGACTTCGTGGGAATACACCCTTCATTGAGGCACGTGCCCCCAACATGAGAAGCCTCAAAAATGATGACTTTCATACCATGTTGGGCTGCATACACAGCGGCGCGGTAACCACCAGGTCCCGCGCCGACGATAAGTAAATCAGTCTTTATCATGTAATAATTGTTGATAAGTGACAATCGGATGTTTGGCAGCCAACACATCATCCACACGTCCTATCGGTGTCAAGTGTGGTGCAGACTTCACTTCATCTGGAGTCGTCTTTGCCTCTTCAGCAATCCGACGCATCACAGCGATAAAGCCATCCAACGTTTCTTTCGATTCATTCTCTGTAGGTTCCACCATCAGACTTTCGTGGAAAAGCAAGGGGAAATAGATAGTTGGAGCATGGTACCCATAATCCAACAAACGTTTCGCTACATCCATCGTGGTAACTCCCGTGGACTTATCCTTCAAACCATCGAACACAAACTCATGGCAGCACAAACCATCAATAGGCAGTTCGTAAACATCCTTCAACGACTCCTTTACATAGTTGGCGTTCAGCGTAGCCAAAGACCCCACCTCCTTCACATGCTCTCGTCCCAAAGTCAAGATATAGGCATAAGCACGGAGCATGACGGAGAAGTTACCATGATAAGGACTTACCACTGGGAAGAAATCTTGCAATCCCTCCCTCACACCAACGGGGCCAGCACCAGGACCTCCACCTCCATGAGGCGTGGAGAAAGTCTTATGTAGATTGATGTGCATCACATCGAAGCCCATATCGCCTGGACGACATGTACCCAACATGGGATTAAGGTTTGCCCCGTCGTAATACATCAAGCCGCCACAGGTATGAATAAGCGATGCAATCTCTGGGATGCTCTTTTCAAATAATCCAAGTGTGTTGGGATTGGTCATCATCATAGCAGAAATCTCAGTTCCCTGCTCCGACACAATACGTTTCAAGTCCTCCACATCCACCGTGCCATCAGCCATTGACTTTACTTCCACCACTTCCAGACCACACACTGCCGCCGAAGCGGGATTGGTTCCATGAGCACTATCGGGTACAATCACCTTCTTACGCCCCATGTCGTTACGCGAACGGTGATAATTATCTATTGTCATTAACCCCGTCAACTCTCCGTGGGCACCAGCATACGGTTTGAAAGTGAAGTGAGCTAAACCAGTCAAGGAACACAACGAACGCTCAAGGAGTGTCACCACAGCTTCTGCACCCTTCACCGTCTCTGCTGGCTGCTCTGGATGTAAATGCTGAAACGAAGGTAAGGCAGCCATCTCTTCATTGATTTTCGGATTGTACTTCATCGTACATGACCCTAATGGATAGAAACCATTATCTACACCAAAGTTGTTCAATGACAGGTTTGTATAATGTCGCACCACCGTCAGTTCGTCACATTCAGGCAAAGCTGCATCCGTTGTCCGCCGCATCATCGAAGGAATCTCGTAACCACCCATACGATTCTTGGGCAGGCTGTAACCCTTTCTCCCTTTGCGAGATAGCTCGAATATCAAGTTTCCATATAATCTGTTATTCATAAGGCAGCAATCTTTACGAGGTTATCTATTTCTTCTTTCGTGCGTTTCTCGGTAACGGCAAAGAGAAAACCTTCTCCTATACGAACACCACCAAGAATACCCGCATCAATAAAACGCTGATAGAGTTGATTGCCGTCACCATCGTACTTCACATAGAACTCATTAAAAAAAGGTTGGTCGTACACTAATGTAAAATGGCCAGTTTTTAATAATTCGTCGCATAAATAGTGAGCACCAGCATAGCTCATCTCAGCAGCTTCTTTCAAACCGTGCTTACCCATAAGCGATAGATACACCGTCACCCAAAGTGCCATCAGAGACTGGTTAGAACAGATGTTCGAAGTGGCTTTCTGCCGACGGATATGCTGTTCACGAGCTTGTAAAGTCAACACAAAAGCCCGTTGTCCACGGTTATCTCTCGTCATACCAACGATACGTCCAGGCATCTTCCGAATCAGTTTCTCCGTACAGCACATATAACCCACGTATGGCCCTCCCCACTGCATAGGAATTCCGAGGCTTTGTCCATCGCCAACCGCAATATCGGCACCCCATTCACCCGGTGTTTTCAACACAGCGAGATTAGCCGCTACACCATCAACAACGAAAAGTGCTTTTTGTGCGTGACACGCATCAGCATAACCCGTAAAGTCCTCTACAATACCATAGACATTTGGCTGCTGTACCATGACACCAGCCACCCCACCTTCCAATAGTTTCGTTTTCAAGTCATTTAAGTCTGTTACACCATTTTTCATGGCCACTATCTCCAATTTGATACCACGATGGAGCGCATAACAACGCAATACCTCCAAGGTCTTACCATTCATCGTTTCAGACACCAATACTCGATCCACCTTCTTCCCTGCTGCCACAGTCATCATCATGGCTTCAGCGGCGGCGGTCGTACCGTCGTACATCGATGCATTCGAAATATCCATACCCGTCAGTTCAGCCATCATCGATTGATACTCAAAGATATAATGAAGGGTACCTTGAGATATTTCAGCTTGATAAGGTGTATAAGATGTTAAGAACTCGGAACGTGACAACAAGTTTGGAATAACAGAAGGCGTGTAATGGTCGTAGACACCATGTCCTGCGAAACAAGTCAACTGCTGATTCTGGGAACCAAGTGCTTCAAACTGTTGTCGCACTTCCATCTCGCTCATCTCAGAAGGAAGGTCATAGTCGTCCTTAAAGCAGATACTTTCGGGTATCTGTGCGTAAAGTCCATCAAGACTCTCCACCCCAACCTTTTCCAGCATCGCCTTCTGGTCTTCTTCCGTATGGGGGAAATATTTATAAGTCATTTCGTACAAAATTCTTCGTATGTCTTGGAATCCATCAACTGCTCAAGTTCAGCCTTGTCACTCAATTCCACTTTAATTATCCAGTTTTCGTATGCATCCTGATTCACCAGTTCGGGAGCATTTTCGAGTGCTTCATTCACTTCAATGACCGTTCCACTCACAGGAGCATACAAGTCACTGGCAGCCTTCACACTCTCCACCGCACCGAATTCCTCACCAGCCTCCACTTCATCATCCACTTCTGGCAAATCCACATAAACCACATTGCCCAAAGCATTCTGAGCGTAATCAGTGATACCGATGGTACCTTCATTGCCTTCTACTCTTACCCATTCGTGCGACTCCGAGTAGTAGAGCCCTTCCATTACTTTTGCCATAATGATTCCTATTTTTTGTTCTTTATTATTTTTTATAATGTTTTTCATAAAATTTCTT
>JAEEGL012737569.1_pt1 | contig 11816 bp, 7 predicted proteins | sample 9134231 | NCBI WGS metagenome assembly JAEEGL01 (sample SAMN16246548, study PRJNA631951) | gut metagenome | biome: gut microbiome; feature: rumen; material: fiber-attached | host: Bos | place: Iran: Karaj | collected 2018-10 | reverse complement strand
GACGGATGTAAAAAATATGATTTCGCAAAGCCTTTTACGAAGGAATCGCTGCTGTACCGTGACATTTTCGAAAAGTATTATCCGGGACAGGCAGAGATGGTGAAAGATTTCTGGATGCCTAACAGGAACTGGAAAGGATGCGATGTCAACGATCCTTCCGCAAGAGTACTTGCAAATTACGGCGACAGTGGTAAATAATATACGCGTAATATTAAACCGGTCGCCTGACAGGGAGGGTCCGGTATTTCAGGAGGCATGAAAAACAATGAGCAATTGCGCGATCGTTGGAATCAACTGGGGAGACGAAGGAAAAGGACGTATGGTCGACTACCTGACTGACAAGTACGATATTGTCGTCAGATATCAGGGAGGCGGCAACGCGGGACACACCGTAATAAACAGCTCGGGGAAATTCGCCCTTCACCTTATTCCTTCGGGAATATTCAGAAAAGGTGTTGTGAACGTACTCGGAAACGGAGTGGCGCTCGATCCGGAAAATCTCTGGCAGGAGATGTGCTCGCTTACGGAAAAAGGAGTCAGTGTGACGCCTCAAAATCTCAGAATAAGCGAAAGAGCGTCCCTTTTGATGCCGTGGCACAGAGACCTTGACGCACTCGAAGAGGAGAGACTGAAGGACAAAAAATACGGTTCCACAAAGCAGGGTATAGCACCTTTTTACTCTGACAAGTATCAGAAAAAGACAGTTATGGCGGGAGAACTTTTTTACCCGGACGAGCTGAGATCTCACATAAAAGACATACTTGAATGGAAAAATCTGACGATCTCGAATGTCTACGGAGCGGAAGAGTATACCATGGAAAAAATAGAAAAATGGATATCAGACTATTGCGAGAAGATCAAGCCGTTTGTTTGCGACACGGCTTCTTTTTTGAGAAATGCTCAGGAAAAAGGTAAAAACATCCTCTTCGAAGCTCAGCTCGGATCACTGCGCGACCTCGATCTCGGCATTTATCCGTATACCACATCCTCAAATACTACAGCGGCTTTCGCGCCTGTCGGATCGGGACTTACAACGGCAAAGATCGATGATGTCGTCGGAGTTGTGAAAGCGTATTCGACATGTGTGGGAGAGGGACCGTTTGTCTGTGAGATGTTCGGAGAAGAAGCTCAAAAACTGAGAGACGCAGGAGGCGAGTACGGCGCTAAAACGGGAAGACCGAGACGCGTAGGACCGATAGATCTTGTCGCGACAAAATACGGAGTCGAAGTCCAGGGCGCGACATGCATCGCTCTCACGAAGATGGACGTTTTAAGCAGTATGGAGAAGATACCGGTTTGCTTAAAATATTCGATCGATGGAAAAGAGACGGACAAATTCCCGTTCCCGACGCTTCTTGGCAGCGCAAAACCTGTGATCGAATACGTTGACGGCTGGAACTGCGACATATCAGGCGTAAGATCGTTCTCAAAGCTTCCGAAACAGGCGAGAAACTACGTAAAAATGATAGAAAAAGCGATCGGCTGCCGCATAGGATACGTCTCCGTTGGACCGGAGAGGGAGAGCATGATCATCAGGTGACTTTTTAAGAAAGAGGCGAATTGCGAATGAATGAGAAGATCCTTGTCCTCGATTTCGGAGGTCAGTACGATCAGTTGATCGCAAGAAGAATAAGGGAACATCACGTTTTCGCTGAGATCAGATCGTATGAAAACACGGACATCGAATGCATAAAGAAGGAAGGATACGCGGGGATCGTTTTTACAGGAGGACCGAACAGCGTATACGCTCAAAACGCTCCTTCGACAGACCCCGAAATACTGTCTCTCGGCATTCCGCTGCTCGGTATCTGCTACGGAGCGCAATTGATCGCCCATCTGTCAGGCGGCATCGTAAAAAGCGCGGAAAGCAGCAGCGAATACGGCAAAACGACTGTTTTTACATCGAGATCGCCGCTCTTTGAAGGTATTCCGGCAGAGAGCATCTGCTGGATGAGCCACACGGATTTCATTTCCGAACTGCCGGAAGGTTTCAAAACGATCGCAAGAACGGACAAATGTCCCGTAGCGGCGATGTCAGAAGACAACAGAAAAATATACGCGGTGCAGTTTCATCCGGAGGTCACTCACACTGAATACGGAAGAGAAGTTTTGAAGAATTTCCTTTTTAACGTGTGCGGGTGCAAGGGCGACTGGAACATGGACGATTTCATCGAAAGATCGGTGAAAGAGTACAGAGAAAAACTGAGAGGAAAGAAGGTCCTGCTCGCGATGTCGGGCGGCGTGGATTCATCCGTTACGGCGGTGCTCCTTCATAAAGCCATAGGGAGCGATCTGACCTGCGTTTTCGTAGACCACGGCCTTCTTCGCAAAAACGAGGGAGATACAGTCGAAAAAACATTCAAAGAAAAATTCGGACTGAATCTGGTGAGAGCAAATGCAGGCGAAAGATTTTTAAAGAAGCTTTCCGGCGTCACCGAACCTGAGAAAAAGAGAAAGATCATAGGCGGGGAATTCGTCAGAGTCTTCGAAGAAGAAGCAAAAAAACTGGGGAAGATCAACGTCCTGGCGCAGGGCACTATTTATCCGGACGTTATAGAGAGCGGGAAAGGCAAAGCGGCGGTGATAAAAAGCCACCACAACGTCGGAGGGCTTCCTTCAGTGACTGAATTCGAAGAAATAGTCGAGCCGCTGAAAGACCTCTTTAAAGACGAAGTGAGAAACGTCGGGTTCAAACTCGGCATACCCAAAGAGATAGTCATGAGGCAACCTTTCCCGGGTCCCGGCCTTGCGGTCAGAGTGATCGGAGAGGTAACAGCCGAAAAGCTCGAAATATTAAGGGAAGCAGATCAGATCTTCAGGGAAGAGGTCGAAAAAAGCGGTCTTTCGTCGATGACGAACCAGTATTTCGTCGTTTTAACAGATACGAGATCTGTCGGAGTAAAAGGCGACGCGAGAGTGTACGGTTATGTCGCGGCGGTGAGAGCTGTCACCACGGACGATTTTATGACTGCGGAATGGACCAGACTTCCGTACGAGTTGCTCGCAGACGTAAGCAGCAGGATAATGAACGAAGTTGCAGGCATATCGAGGGTGGTATACGACATTACATCCAAACCGCCCGCAACAGTCGAATGGGAGTGAAGATTCAGAAATTGATCTGAGTAAAAAGAGTCAAACGATTAAAGAGGAGATGATCACATGACAAAGTATATTTTCGTGACGGGAGGAGTCGTCTCAGGCCTCGGAAAAGGTATAACTGCGGCGTCGCTAGGAAGACTTTTGAAGGCGAGAGGGTTCAAAGTAGCGGCTCAAAAACTCGACCCGTATATCAACGTGGATCCGGGTACAATGAGCCCCTATCAGCACGGCGAAGTCTATGTTACTGAGGACGGCGCGGAAACGGACCTCGATCTGGGACACTACGAGCGCTTCATCGACGAAGACCTCAACAAGTTTTCCAACCTCACGACGGGCAGAGTGTACTGGAACGTTTTAAACAAGGAGAGAAGGGGAGAATACCTCGGCTCGACTGTTCAGGTCATCCCTCACATAACGAACGAGATAAAAGAATTCGTCTACAGAGTGGGCAAGCATTCAGACGCCGACATTGTTATAACAGAGATCGGAGGAACGATCGGCGACATCGAATCACAACCTTTTATAGAGGCAGTGAGACAGATATCTCTCGAGGTCGGAAGGGAGAACAGCCTGTTTATCCATGTGACGCTCGTGCCTTATCTTCACGCTTCCGAAGAGCACAAATCGAAGCCGACACAGCACTCGGTGAAAGAGCTCCAGGGGATGGGAGTCAACCCGAATATCATCGTTTTACGGTGCGACGAGCCTCTTGAGGAATCGATCTTCCAGAAGATCGCTCTGTTCTGTAATGTTAAAAAGGACTGCGTTATCGAAAACGTGACACTTCCTTGCCTCTATGAAGCTCCGCTGATGCTCGAAAGATCGAACTTTTCCGAGGTCGTCTGCAGAGAACTCGGACTTCCTTCGGGAGAATGTGATCTGACGGAATGGAAAGAGATGGTCGAAAAAATCAAATCGAGGCCCAATAACGTAAAAATAGGCCTCGTGGGCAAATACGTGGGGCTTCACGACGCATACCTTTCCGTCGCCGAAGCTCTCAAACACGCAGGATATTTTCACAATTGTGACATAGACATAAACTGGCTCGATTCCGAGGAGATAACTGCCGAAAACGTGGAAGAAAAACTCTTCGGGCTTGACGGCATCATAGTTCCGGGAGGTTTCGGAAGCAGAGGAATAGAAGGCATGATCATCTCAGTAAAATACGCCAGAGAGCACAACGTCCCGTATTTCGGGATCTGCCTGGGCATGCAGGTGGCTGTCATCGAATACGCGAAAAATGTTGCGGGGATATCAGACGCGAATTCAGGCGAATTCGACGAGCAGTGCAAACACAAAGTGATAGATTTTATGCCGGGTCAGAGCGATGAGATCGACAAAGGAGGTACGCTGAGACTTGGCGCGTATCCGTGTGTGATAGCCGAAGGCACAAAAATGGAGCATTTTTACGGCAAAAAAGAGATCTCCGAAAGGCACAGACACAGATATGAATTCAACAACGATTACAGAGAGATACTTAAAGAAAAAGGTCTCACATTGAGCGGAGAATCCCCGGACGGGAGGCTGATAGAGACCGTTGAACTGACAGACAGGCCTTTCTACATAGGCGTTCAATATCATCCGGAATTCAAGAGCCGTCCGAACAGGCCTCATCCCCTGTTCAAGGGATTCATAGGAGCAGCGATAGAAAAGTCAAAAGAGGACGCAGAATGAGTATCCATGAAGAGTGCGGCGTTTTCGGGATATTTTCAAATACCCGGACAGACGTTTCCAAAATCGCATATTACGGTCTTAACGCGCTTCAGCACAGGGGGCAGGAGAGCTGCGGCATAGTTGTGAACGACGACGGGCTTTTTACCTCGCACAAGGATCTCGGGCTTGTGAACGACGTTTTTACTAAGGAGATACTTTCCTTGATGCCGGAAGGCAATATGGCCGTAGCGCATACGAGATACGCGACGACGGGAGGAAGAAGCCGCAGAAACTGCCAGCCCATAGAAGTCGACCATCAGAAGGGTAAAATGGCCCTTGCGCACAACGGAAACATCTCAAACGCAGCGACGCTCCGAAACGAACTGGAGCTCCAGGGAGCGATCTTTCACACGTCAAGCGACACGGAGATCATCGCGTATCTGATCACAAAAGAAAGGCTCAGGATGTCATCGATCGAGGATGCGGTGAGCGGCGCGATGAATATGCTCGAAGGGGCGTATTCGATCGTGATGATGTCGTCACAAAAGCTGATCTGCCTGCGCGATCCAAACGGTTTTAGACCTCTTTGCTACGGCAAAACGGAGGACGGCATTTACGTTGTTTCATCGGAAAGCTGTGCCTTGAAAGCTGTAGGAGCGTCATTCGTAAGGGACATCGAGCCCGGGGAGATAATGATTTTTTCGAGCGAAGGGATCTCATCTGACAGGAGTCACTGCGGCACGAAAAGGATAAGTCACTGTATTTTTGAATATATATATTTTTCAAGACCCGATTCTGTTCTCGATATGACAGCTGTCCAGTCGTCGAGGATAAAAGCCGGAGAGATACTTGCAAGTAAACATCCCGTGGATGCCGACGTTGTGATAGGCGTGCCCGATTCCGGCCTCGATGCGGCTCTGGGCTACAGTATGCAGTCGGGAATACCTTACGGGATAGGACTCATCAAAAACAAATACATAGGCAGGACATTTATCGCTCCCGACGAGAGAACAGACAAAGTGAGACTGAAGCTCGCCGCAGTCGAAGAAGCCGTAAAAGGCAAAAGGATAGTCCTCATAGACGACTCCATAGTCAGAGGTACTACCAGCAACATGATAGTCAGAATGCTCCGTGACGCAGGCGCCAGGGAGATCCATATGAGGATATCGTCGCCTCCGTTTTTGCATCCCTGTTTTTACGGGACGGATATAGATTCGAGCGAGCATCTGATCGCGAGAAACCATACGCTGGAGGAGATAGCGGAGATGACAGGTGCTGATTCGCTGGGCTTTTTACCTGTAGAGGAATTGTGTGAGCTGACGGGTAAAAAGGATTATTGCGCGGCGTGTTTCGACGGTAATTATCCTACTCCCGTACCGGAAGATACGAGAAAAGAAAAATTCGAGAGAAGGCTTTCCGAATGTTGAATGAATATTTTGACAAAAAGATCATAATGTCAGACGGGACAGAATTTTACGGTCATTCTTTCGGAAGCGACGAAGAAAAAGCGCTTGAACTCGTTTTCAACACGTCGATGACAGGCTATCAGGAGATCATGTCAGACAAATCGTATACGGATCAGGCAGTGGTCATGACTTATCCGCTGATAGGCAATTACGGCATGGCGGACGACGATTACGAATCGGAGACTCCCTCCGCGGGGGCGCTGATAGTCAGAGAGTACAACGACGAGCCTTCGAATTTCAGAAGCCGCGAGACACTTTCTGAGGTCATGGAAAGACACGGAGTCGCGGGCGTTTGCGGAGTAGATACGAGGAAACTGACGAGGATGATAAGAGACCGCGGATCGTCGATCGCCCTGATCACCGACGCGACCGTCACAAAGAGCGACGGTCTTGAAAGGCTGTCGAAAATATGCGTTCCGAAGGATTCCGTGCGGCGCGCGAGCAGAAAAAATACGCGGATATACGGCGAACGCATTGGGATCGATCAAAAAAAGATAGTATTGATAGACTGCGGCGTAAAAGAAAATATCATAAGAGATCTTGTGAAACAGGGATGCACGGTAACGGCGGTACCGTGGAACACTTCCTACGGAAAAATAATGAGCCTTGATCCGGACGGAGTCCTGATATCAAACGGCCCGGGCGATCCGGAGGATGTGCCCGAAACGATAAATACCGCGAAAAAACTGATAGGAAACATACCCGTTTTCGGTATCTGTCTCGGTCATCAGATCATATCTCTTGCGTGCGGCGCATCCACATACAAAATGAAATTCGGCCACCACGGAGGCAACCATCCGGTAAAGGATCTGGAAACGGGAAGGATATCTGTAACATCCCAGAACCACTCATACGCTGTCGATCCGGACAGTCTCGGAAAGACGATCCTGAAGGTCACTCATCTGAATCTGCTGGACAGTACCGTAGAGGGCGTAAAAAGCGACAAATACCCTGTTTTCTCCGTACAATACCACCCCGAAGCTGCGCCGGGGCCTACTGAAAGCGGGTACCTTTTTAACAGTTTTATCGAAATGATCGGGAAGGTGAAAAGCTATGGCTAAGCGCAGTGACATACACAAAATACTGGTCATCGGATCCGGACCGATAGTGATCGGCCAGGCTGCAGAATTCGATTACGCAGGGACTCAGGCATGTCTTGCGCTCAAAGAAGAAGGCTACGAGGTAGTACTCTGCAATTCAAATCCGGCGACAATAATGACAGACACATCGATCGCCGACAAAGTGTATATGGAACCGCTGACGCTGGAATACATTGCGAAGATCGTAAGATTTGAAAGACCTGACGCCATTTTGCCGAATATCGGAGGACAGACCGGGCTTAATCTCGCGATACAGCTTGAGAAAAAAGGCATACTTAAAGAATGCAAAGCGGAATTGCTCGGGACCGGAGTTGACTCGATAGAAAAGGCTGAGGACAGAGAAAAATTCAAGGAGCTTTGCGAAGGACTCGGAGAGCCCGTGCTCCCGTCGGATATCGCGGATTCACAAGAAAAAGGCCTTGAGATAGCACGTAAAATAGGTTTTCCGGTGGTCCTTCGACCCGCTTTTACCCTCGGCGGTACCGGAGGCGGATTTGCCGAGAACGAGGAGGAATTCATGCCGATAATGAAGAACGCCCTCGAAGCGTCGCCGGCAGGAGAAGTCCTTATAGAGAGAAGCGTAAAAGGCTTCAAGGAGATCGAATACGAGGTCATCAGGGACAAAAACGACACGGCAATAACGGTCTGCAATATGGAAAATCTGGATCCGGTAGGAATACATACGGGCGATTCTGTGGTCGTCTGTCCTTCACAGACACTCACAAACAAAGAATACCAGATGCTGAGAGACAGCGCTCTCAAGATAATCAGAGCGCTTAAAATAGAAGGCGGCTGCAATGTCCAGTTCGCGCTCGATCCGAAATCGTTCGACTATTATCTTATAGAAGTAAATCCGAGAGTCTCAAGGTCGTCTGCCCTCGCGTCAAAAGCGAGCGGCTATCCGATCGCCAGAGTCTCCGCGAAAATCGGAGTGGGAATGACGCTCGACGAGATCATGCTGGCGAACACTCCCGCCTGTTTTGAACCGTCGCTCGACTATGTCGTGACAAAGCTTCCGCGTTTTCCGTTTGACAAATTCACCGATGCAGACAACAGGCTCTCGACTCAGATGAAGGCGACGGGAGAGACTATGAGCGTCGGAAGGACGTTCGAAGAAAGCCTCTTAAAGGGCATCAGGTCGCTCGAAACGGGCGCGTTTCACATACATCTGGGAAAGTTCGACGGATACACGCAGGGGCAGCTGGAGGAATATATCAAAGAGGGAAGAGACGACAGGCTTATGGCGATCGCGGAGCTGATGAGAAGAGGCTGCGGAACAGACCTGATCGCTGAAATTACAGGCATAGACAGTTTTTTCCTCCGGAAAATAAAAAATATCGTCAGCGAAGAAAACGCTCTCAAAAACGCCCCGAATGATATAAAAGAACTTCAAAATGCAAAAAAAGAAGGCTTTTCCGACCGCGAGATCGCTTTGCTCTGGAACAAAACGGAAAGAGAGATCAGGAAACTCAGAAGGTCGGAAGGCATAATACCCGTCTACAAAATGATCGATACGTGCGCATCTGAATTTGAAAGCTATGTGCCGTATTTTTACTCTACATATGAAGAAGAGAACGAATCCTTCGTATCAGGTAAAAAGAAAGTGATCGTGCTCGGCTCCGGTCCGATCAGGATAGGCCAGGGGATCGAATTCGACTATTCAACAGTTCACGCCGTAAAAACGCTGAAGGAACTGGGCTACGAGGCGATAGTGATAAACAACAATCCCGAGACTGTCTCAACGGATTATACATGTTCTGACAAGCTCTATTTCGGGCCGCTTTGTGAAGAGGACGTTATGGATATAATAGACCTCGAAAAGCCCGAGGGAGTAATAGTGACTTTCGGAGGCCAGACGGCGATCAATCTCGCCGACAAACTCAAGGAAAACGACGTAAAAATCATCGGAACAGACTGTGACGCGATAGACAGGGCAGAAGACAGAGACCTTTTTGAAAAACTGCTGATCTCTCTCGATATACCGGAACCGCGCGGAGAGGCAGTGACGTGTATAGAAGACGGGATCGAAGCGGCGAGAAGAATAGGTTATCCCGTTCTCGTGCGTCCGAGTTTCGTGCTCGGCGGAAGAGCCATGCAGATAGTCGCGAAGGACAGGGACATGTACGAATATCTTAAAACAGCTGTCGAAGTAGACGAGGACAGACCGGTGCTCGTAGATAAGTACATTCGCGGAAAAGAAGTCGAAGTTGATGCCGTATGCGACGGGCATGATGTTTTTGTCCCCGGGATAATGGAACTCGTGGAGAGAACAGGCGTTCACTCCGGCGATTCCGTAAGCGTTTATCCGTCGTACTCACTTACAGACAACGTAAAAAACACGATCCTGACATACACTAAAAAACTGGGGCTCGGGATAGGGATAGTAGGACTTTTCAACATACAGTTCATAGTGGACAGCGAAGAAAAAATATACATCATCGAAGTTAATCCGAGATCTTCGAGGACAGTACCTTTCCTCTCGAAAGCGACCGGTTACCAGATCGCGGATATCGGCACGAAGGTCATGCTTGGCATTTCGCTCAAGGAACAGGGAATATTTAAACTGTATCCGCCTGAGAAGAAGCGCTATTACGTAAAAGTTCCCGCATTTTCATTCTCAAAACTGAAGGGAATGGACGCCTATCTTTCGCCCGAAATGAAATCCACGGGAGAGGCGATAGGATACGACGACAAGCTGCGGCGCGCGGCTTACAAAGCGCTCACGGCTTCCGGTCTTACGTTAAAAAATTACGGAACGGTCCTTGTGAGCGTAGCTGACGAGGACAAGGAAGAGACGGTTCCTCTTGTAAGAAGATTTTACGATATGGGATTCAATATCGAAGCGACGACTCTGACCGGACAGGTGCTGAGAGAGCACGGTATAAGGACCGTGATCGTTCACAAACCGAGCGAAAAAAGCGAAGAAGTCCTCGAATCAATACGCGCCGGCTATGTCAGTTACGTCATAAATACAAGGGCGATCCTTTCAGGCGTTCATTACGAGGACGGTGTGGCGATCAGATCGTGCGCAACGCAGAATAACGTTCCGATGCTTACATCGCTCGATACCGTAAAGATCCTCCTGGACGTTCTGGAAGAGGCGACGATGAAAATATCGACAATAGACTCATAACAATATAATAGGAGCGAAAGTATGATCACACCGAATTTAAACTATTCAAATCTCAAGGATTCGTATCTTTTTTACAATATTGCTCAGAAGACCAAGGCGTATCTCGCGGATGCTCCCGGAGTTCATCTGTACAGAATGGGCATCGGAGACGTTTCGCTTCCGCTGTGTGACGCAGTGATAAAAGCTCTTCACGAGGCTGTAGACGATCAGGCTTCCAAGGGCTCATTCCACGGCTATATGCCTGAGTGCGGAGCACCTTTTCTTCGGGAAACGATAGCGAATTATTACGCGGGCAAAAACGTTTTACTATCGCCTGAAGAGGTGTTCGTGTCGAGCGGCGCGAGCGATGAACTGGGCGATATACTCGATCTTTTCGACAGGGAAAACGTTGCACTCGTGATAGAGCCCGCGTATCCGGCATACGTCGATGCGAACATCATGGCGGGAAGGACGATCGTTCATCTGCCTTCGGGAGAGGAGGACGATTTTCTGCCCGTCCCGACAAAAGAACTAAAAGCGGATCTGATATATATCTGCTCTCCGAACAACCCCACGGGAGCCGTTTTTACGCGCGAAAAACTAAAAAAATGGGTCGATCACGCAAATAAAAACGGTTCGGTGATACTTTTTGACGCGGCTTACGAGGCATTTATAGAAGAACCCGATATCCCTCACAGTATATTTGAAATAGAAGGCGCGAGAACGTGCGCGATAGAGATATGCTCACTTTCGAAAACGGCGGGTTTTACCGGAACGAGGCTCGGATATACAGTTATTCCGAAAGAACTGGAGAGACGAGGGATGCGTTTTAACGATATGTGGGTGAGGAACAGGACGACGAAAACGAACGGCGTGTCGTATATAATCCAAAAAGGAGGCGCTGCGGTTTTCACTGCCGAGGGACAGACGCAGATAAGAAAGAATATAGCTGTATACAAAGAAAACGCAAAGGTCATCATGAACGCTCTTGACGGTACAGGAGTGAAATATTACGGCGGCAAAAATGCACCATATATCTGGATGAAATGTCCAAACGGAATGGGAAGCTGGGAATTTTTCGATCATCTTTTGAGAAACTATCAGATCGTAGGAACGCCCGGAGCGGGATTCGGAGCGTGCGGTGAAGGTTATTTCAGATTCTCCACCTTCGGAGATCCCGATGACACGAAAGAGGCGGCAAGAAGACTTCGGACGATCCTCGCCTGATATGTCATTTTCCGTTTTTTAATTTGTAAAAAGTCTTTTATCCGCTCGCCGGACACCTCCGCTTTTCCGTATCGAGACCCGTAAGAAGCAGTTTTTCCGGGTCTTTTTTATTTGACACAAAAGCCTTTGATGTCGTAAAATCTACATGACTACGCTTTG
>JAEEGL012642213.1_pt1 | contig 11816 bp, 11 predicted proteins | sample 9134231 | NCBI WGS metagenome assembly JAEEGL01 (sample SAMN16246548, study PRJNA631951) | gut metagenome | biome: gut microbiome; feature: rumen; material: fiber-attached | host: Bos | place: Iran: Karaj | collected 2018-10 | reverse complement strand
GGTACGACAACGAGAACAGCTACACCAGCCAGATGGTTCGTACGATCAAGTACTTCGCGGAGCTTGCGTAAACGATTACACGTCACGTGCCGCGTCCGGTTTCGGGCGCGGTACTTTTTGGTGTTTTTTGAGTAGGTGAGTCATTGAAACAGATTCTGTTATTTGCAGCGGCGTGCGCGCTGCTGCTGGCAGGCTGCACGCGCGGCGGGACGCCGGCGGACGTGCAGACGACTGCCGCCGAACCGCAGACGGTCACGCAAACGCAGACGGCGCACACCGCGCCGGACGACCTCCCGGAGGACGGCTGCGGAGAAGCGCTGACGTGGAGCCTTTCCTCCGGCGGTACGCTGACGATCTCCGGCACCGGGGATATGTACGATTTCTCCGACGCGCCGTGGAGCGGCGAGCGTCTGAACGTCTACCGCATCACAGTCGAGAGCGGCGTGACGGGCGTCGGCGAGAATGCCTTCGCGGGCTGTGAGAAAGCGTACAGCGTGACGCTGCCCGATACGCTCGAGCGCATCGGAAAGGGCGCGTTCAGCGGCTGTGTGAAGCTCAGCAGCGTGCGCATCCCGAGCGGCGTGCAGACACTGGAGGAGCGCTGCTTTGAGGGCTGCTCGGCGCTTTGGAGCGTGACGATGCCCGAGGGTCTGCGCGAGATCGGCGACCGCGCGTTCAATCTGTGCGACCACCTTTCCGACGCGAAGCTGCCGGACGGCCTTGTCAAGATCGGCGACGAGGCGTTCGCGTTCTGCGAGCGCATCTACTCGTGCAGGATCCCCGCTTCGCTGACGCATCTGGGCGCAAACGCGTTCGTGCGCTGCACGCGCCTGTCGCGCTTTACGGTTCCCGAGGAAAACCCGAACTTCGCCGCCGACAGCCGCGGCGTGCTGTACAGCAAGAAGATGACCATTCTGCTCGCATTCCCGTACGCGTACGGCGAGTCGTCCTATACCGTGCAGGACAGCGTGCGTGAGATCGGCGAGGGCGCGTTCGCCTACTGCGACGGCCTGCGCCGCGTGACGATCCCGAACACGGTCGGCACGATCGGGGCGCGCGCGTTCTTCAACTGCAACAACCTCGAAACGGTGACGCTGCCGCAGGGACTGACCGTCGTTGCGCGGGAGATGTTTGCAAACAGCGAGAGCCTCAGGGAGATCGCGCTGCCCGACACGGTCACGGAGATCCGCACCGGCGCGTTCGAGGGCTGCACGGGGCTTGAGGAGATCACGATCCCGAAGGGCGTGTCGGTGATCGAGCGCGACGCGTTCGGCAACTGCGCCGGTCTTACGGTGCGCGTCGAGGGCAAGTCCATCGCCGTGGACGGCTGGAACGTGTACTGGGTCGATCCGAACGCGACCGTGATCTGGGACGGCGTCGAGGAAACCGCCACGCAGCTGCTTTAACGCTATCGAAACAAAAAAACAACTGCCGTATTTCATTCGAGATACGACAGTTTTTGTATGTTTATTCAGCTTCGGATCAGATGCAGACGGCGCAGAACGGAGGTGAACACGTTTTTGATCACAGGCAGCAGCGGCGTCCGCTCGAGCGGGACGTCTTTGTACGGCGTCTGCTTGACGTACCTGCGGTAAAAGCGCTTCATCGGATGCAGGCACCAGCGCTTCCACGGGCGGAACACGGTATAGTGCACCACGAGCGGACGGCGTTTTCCCTGCGCGTACTCCGCCTTGGTGTAGAACGGCTCGCCCCAGCGCCTGCACATCTGTCCGTATGACAGGAACAGCGACGGTGTGATCACCTGGCAGCGGAACGGCAGCTTGTGCACGCGGCCGTGCAGCACGTGGTTCATGATCGCCTGATCCAGAAACATCATATTGCCGTTTCGCTCGGCAAAATAGGCGAGAAACTGTTCGGACAGCTTTTCCTGCCGCCACAGATCCAGATCGGCGACGAAAACCCCTGCGCAGAAATAGATCCCGCCCGGGATATCCGCATCCCTGCGGGAGAGCTCCAGCCCGAAATTCGGCTGATCCGCGACGGAGGCGACGAGATTGCCGTGCATGTCGCAGCCGTACATCTCGCGGATATCGCCCAGAATGACCGTGTCGCAGTCGACCCACATGGCGCGGTGCACGCTCTCGGGCAGCAGCTCGGCGAGAAACAGGCGGGCATAGGTTTCGATGGAGAAGGTCAGTGTCGGAATCTTCTCTGCGGGGAAGCGCGCGCGGATGTCGCTGAAGTCCACGATGCGGATGGCTCTGCCGAAGCGCTCGGCGCACTGCGAGAGCTTGCGGATGTTTTCCTCGGACAGGCCGACGTTGAGGATCCATACGCAGATCTCCGGCGCCTCGCGGTTGTTGTCCAGCAGAGACGTCATGGACGCCGCCAGATGGCGCGCGTAATTGTCGTTGGATGAATATACAATATTCATGCATTTCCTCCCGTCGTATAAACCCGATCCAGTTCCTCTACCGTGTTGCGCACGTCGAACAGCCGCAGCCGTTCGGGATCGGCGGTCAGATGCAGATCGCTGCGGATCGCGTCGTCGATGGCCTTGGCCCATCCGGCGGCGCCGATATCCAGCGGCAGGAAGCGGCACCCGCCCGCGTCGGTCTGCGCGGAGACTTCGCCCGAGACGAAGCAGGTAAGCCCCGACGCCTGCGCCTCGACCAGCACGACCGGCAGCCCCTCAAACAGCGAGGGCAGAAGAAAATACGCGCATCCTGCGAGGATCTGCGGCACGTCTGTGCGCAGCCCGAGAAGCTGCACGCACGACTCCAGTCCCTGCGCCTCGACCGCCTGCCTGACAGCATCGAGCATTTCGCCCGTGCCTGCCCAGTGCAGCACGAAATCCTGCCGGAGCTTGTAAAGCTCCTCGGCGACCGATACGAGGAAGAGCGGATTTTTCTGCGCGGACACGCGGCCGACCGTGCAAAGATGTACGTCCGCCTTCCGCAGATCCGGCGCGGCGTCTCCCGTTTCGCGCGCGAGGCGGAAACGCTGCAGATCGGTGCCGTTGTGGATGACCGCGGCAGGATGATCGCCGTACATATACGCGTTCGCCGTATCGGAGCAGCCGAGCAGATCCGTGGAGTACCGCAGGATCAGCCGACGCATCACGAAGCGGTACGCGCGCTGCGCGAGCTTGCGCAGGCTCATGCCGTCGCCGACGGCGTACTGTGTTCTGGAGTTGTGAGAGTGACAGATGCGGCGCGGGATGCCGGCGCGCTTCGCCGCGCGCAGAACGATCCCGTTGAGAAGATCCATGTTGGCGTGGACGATGTCGAACCGCTCGCGCGCGAAAATGGCGCGCAGGGAAGAAGCATACCGCCTCTTTTTTGCGAGCGTGTCCAGATCGCACACGTGGATGACGCGCATGCCCAGAGACAGGATCGTCTCCTCGTGCCGCGGGATGACGCCGGGGTCGAGCGCGATGACGAACGTGACGTCGTACTTCTCCCGGTCGATCTGCTGCGCAACGCTGACGAGCAGGGATTCGATCCCGTTCGAGGACAGGCCGTGCGTCACGTAACAGAGCTTGATGCGATCCATACCGAGCCTCCCGTGTCCATGATGTGATAAAACCATTATACCGAAAACACGGACGAAAATCAATACGTACGCCGCATAAAACGGCAAAACACCCGTGGAGTGCGGCCACGGGCGTTTTGCCAATTTGCATTGGGGTGTAAAAAAGAGGAGAAAAATGATGAAGTACTTCCTTCCGGAAGCATCCTTAGTATACCCCGCAATTATGTCGATTTTGTAAAGAATCCGTGTATGCACTGAAACTTTTTTGAAAACTTCTTTTCCGGGCGAAAGAAAATGCTTCCGCAGGCGATTTTTCTCTTGTTTTTTACGTTGCGTTCTGTCATAATAAGATCGGATCTGTTCTATAAAGATCCTCCATTTTAAAGAAAGGCAGGTTTTAAACATGACGGGTAACTGTGCGGTGATCCTTGCTGCGGGCGAGGGCACGAGAATGAAGTCCAAGAAACCGAAAGTGTTGGCGGAAGTGTTGTTCAAACCGATGATCGACTGGGTGATCGAGAGCGCGAAAGCCTGCGGGATGGAAGAGGAGAATACGTGCGTCGTGACCGGTCACGGCAAGGAGCTGCTGACGGCGCATCTGCCGCAGCGCGTGCAGACGGCCGAGCAGACCGAGCGTCTGGGGACGGGTCACGCGGTGATGCAGGCGCGGGAATTCCTGCGCAGCCACGGCAGTGCGAACGTGCTGATCCTGGGCGGCGACGCGCCGTTCATGGACGGCGAGACCGTGGCGTGCGCGCTGCAGTATCACACGCGCTCCGGCAGCGCGGCAACGGTGATCTCGGCGGACGTGTCCGACCCGACGGGTTACGGACGGATCCTGCGCGACAAAAACGGAGATTTCTCCGGGATCGTGGAGGAAAAGGACGCCGACGACGCGCAGAAGCAGCTGCGCGAGGTCAACTCCGGCGCGTACTGGTTCAACGTGCAGGCGCTGCTGGTCGCTTTGGAGACCATGGAGACGAACGCCAAGTACCGTCTCAACGCCGCGAAGGAATACTATCTGACCGACGCGATCGAGATCCTGCGTTCTCTGGGGCAGCGCGTGAGCACGTTCAATTCCAAAAGCTCCGACGTCGTGCTGGGCGCGAACGACCGCGATCAGCTGGCGCAGCTCAACGAGATCGCGCGCAGGCAGGTCATCCGCCGCCACCGCCTTGCGGGCGTGTCGATCCCGTTCGACACGGGCGTCGTGATCGGGACGGACGTGCAGATCGGCCGCGACGCTGAGATCCTGCAGGGAACGATCCTCAAGGGCAATACCGTGATCGGCGAGGGCGCTGTGATCGGCCCGAATTCGGTGCTGGAGAACTGTGTGATCGGCGAGGGCGCCTGCGTCGTGCAGACCTACGGCACGGACGTGCGCGTCGGCGCACACACGCAGACAGGTCCATTCGCGCGGCTGCGTCCGGGTACGCAGATCGGCGCGGACGTGCGCGTGGGCAATTTCGTCGAGGTCAAGAATTCCACCGTCGGCGACGGGACGAAGATATCCCACCTGTCCTACATCGGCGACACGGACGTCGGACAGAACGTCAACGTCGGTTCCGGCTGCGCGACGGTCAACTTCACCGGCAAGGAGAAGTTCCGCACGACGATCGGCGACCATGCGTTCATCGGCTGCGACACGAGCCTGGTCGCGCCTGTGCGCGTCGGTGCGCGCGCCTACACGGGCGCCGGTTCCACGATCACCGAGGACGTCCCGGACGACGCGCTTGCGCTGGGCAGAGCGCGCCAGGTCATCAAAAAGGACTGGGTCAAAATCAAGAATCCTTACAGAAAGTGAAGCAAACATGAAAAAGCAAACCATAAACTATCTACGAAGCGGCGTCGCGCTGGTGCTTGCGGCCGTGCTGGCGCTGACGCTCGGCGCCTGCGGCAAGCAGAAGCAATCGGACGACGCGCTGCAGGCGCGGTTCGCCGCGCTGTATGAAACCGACGCGCTCGCCGAGATGCTCGCAGATCCCGCGCAATACGAGGCCGAGATCGCGGGGTATGGTCTGGACGACTTCACGAAGGTGTTCGCGGACGCCGACGCGTTCCGCAGCTACACCGTGGAGATCAGCGTGCAGAATACGAACGATTTTGCCGTGCAGGTGCTGAACCTGCAGATGGAGACCAAAAAGCAGGGCGCGAAGGGCGTCTGGTTTTCCACGCTGACGCAGGCGATGCCGATGGGGCTTCCGGCGCAGTACACGGGCGACGAGGCGATGTATTTCTATGCGATCGCAGACGCCGCCATGTCGAAGGAGGACGTGCTGCAGAGGCTCGGCGATATGGGCGTTTCCTGCGTGTACGTCAAGGGGAACGAAGCGCCGGATGCGGACGCGAAGCTCGATCCTGCGAATTTGTATACGAGCGCCGTTCTCTACGCACAATGATCGGAGGCGGCTATGAAACACTGTAAATGGATATGCGCGCTGCTTCTGGCGCTGACGATCCTGTGCGCCGGCTGCGGCAAACGGGACGTATTCGATCCGCAGCCCGTCGCGCCGTCTGCCGGTCAGACCGCAGATGCGGACGGCACGACGGCGACCGGCAAAACCGGCGAAGCGGACGAAACAGGCGAGTCCGGCGAGACGGTCAAACCCGGCGAGACGACCAAAACGGGCGAGACGACCAAGCCTGCCGGAACGACCAAGGCGGGCGAGACGACCGCGCCTGCGGAAACGACCAAAGCGGGCGAGACGACCGCGCCTGCGGAAACGACCAAAGCGGGCGAGACGACCAAGCCAGCGGGGACGACCAAGGCGGGCGAGACGACCAAGCCTGCCGGAACGACCAAGGCGGGCGAGACGACCAAAGCGGGCGAGACGACCAAGCCGGCGGGAACGACCAAGCCCGGCGAGACGCCCGGCACGCCCGGTACGACACAGGCCGCGCAGCCGGTCAAGGGCAACGGCGTGAACGGCAGAACGAGCTATCTCAACAAGGCGGATCGCGCCGCCTCCTCGCTGACAGCGAAGGATCTCGAGCGGTTCGGGATCACCGGCGGCAAGCAGACGGAGATCCTGCAAAACCCGGACGACTGGACGCTGTACACGGTCCGTGTGGATTTCCGCAACGACGAAGCGTCGCCGATCACGCTCTACTATCTGGACGTGACGAACAACGGCGCGGGCGACGTATTCCTGCGCGGCGATTTTTCCACGGAGATCGGTCTGCCGCCCGGCGGCTCGGAGAACGAGCACTTTTACGTTCTGGCGAAATCGGCGGATGAGGACGTCGCCGTACTGGACAAGATCGGCAGGCTCTCCAAGCGCGTGCAGTATGCGGCGACGCCGGAGGACGACGATGCGACGCCGAATTTTGTCTATTCCAAAGTCAACTGATTCCGGAGAGGTACTATGTTTTTTCGCAAAAAGGAGATCGGCGGTTCCAATGCGCCGGAGTTTCTGATCGTCGGGCTGGGGAATCCCGGATCGAAGTATGCGTTCACACGCCACAACGCGGGCTTTTTGTGCATCGAGCTGCTGGCTGAGAAGCAGAACGTGCAGATCAACCGCATCAAATTCAAGGGCGTGCTGGGCGAAACACAGCTCGGCGGGCATCGCTGTCTGCTGCTCAAGCCCCAGACGTTCATGAACAACAGCGGCGAATCCGTGCGCGAGGCAGCCGCATTTTACAAGATCCCGCCCGAGCGGATCCTGGTCATTTTCGACGACGTTTCTCTGCCCTGCGGCAGGCTGCGCATCCGCCGCAAGGGCAGCGACGGCGGCCACAACGGGATCAAGAGCATCATTTATCACCTGGGCAGCGACGCGTTCCCGCGCATCAAGCTCGGCGTCGGCGAAAAGCCGAACCCGGAGTGGGATCTTGCGGACTGGGTGCTCTCGCCCTTTCGCAAGGAGGAGCTGACCGAACTGCGCGAGGCGTCGGAAAAGGCCTGCGACGCCGCGCAGAAGATCGTCTGCGGCGACATCGAGCAGGCCATGGGGCTGTACAACTGATTACTTGAGCATCGTCTGCAGACCGTCGAGGATATCCTCCATGGATTGCAGCGCCTTGCCTGCTTTTTTCTTCATCGGCTTCATGGCGCCGCCCTTGTGCATCATCGCACTGCCGATGGCGCCGGTCATGCCGCCGATCGCCATGCCGAGTCCGAGACCGGCCGCGATCTTTCCCGCTTTTTTGGACATTGTCCTTCCTCCTTTCGCAATCGTTCGGAAATAGTATTTCCGTTTTCCGTGCGGAACGTGCGCGGTAAATTTTCCTTGTTTTGAAGGAGAACTGTTCTGATTATGGCAACCTTGAATATTGTATTGGTGGAGCCGGAGATCCCGCAAAATACCGGCAACGTCGCGCGGACGTGTGCCGTGACCGGCGCGCGTCTGCATCTGGTGGAGCCGATGGGGTTTCGCATCGACGACGCCAAGCTCAAACGCGCGGGGCTGGATTACTGGCATCTGCTGGACATCACGATTTACAGGGATCTCGAGGATTTCTTCGCGCGCAACGACGGTACGTTTTACTACTTCTCGACCAAGGCGAAGCATGCGTACACCGACGTGCGGTATCCCGACGGCGCGTATCTCGTTTTCGGCAAGGAGACGAAGGGACTGCCCGAGTCGCTGCTTGCCGCGAACCCCGGGACAACGGTGCGCATCCCGATGATCGACGAGGCGCGCAGCCTGAACCTGTCGAACAGCGTGGCCGTGGGCGCATTTGAAACGCTGCGGCAGTGGGGATTCCCGGAGCTGTCCTGTTCGGGCGCGCTGCGGGAGTACCGCTGGAGCGACGAGAATCTATAATACAGAGCGAAAGAGAGACGCGATAGACCCATGAGCCGGAAGAAAACGCGCGACATAAAAGGAAAAGGATGGCTTTTTTTCTTCGCGGTGCTGGCGTGTCTGGCTGTTTTTGTCGCAGGTGTGAAAACGGTGCAGCATTTCGGCGAGAATCCGCCGCCGACGACACCTGAAACGACAGCCGCGGTACAGACGACGACTGCGGCGACGACCGCGACCACATCGACCACGACTACCACGACCACCACAACGACCACGACTACAACGACAACCGCCACGACGACCACGACTACGACCGCGACGACCGTACCCGCGACAACTGCCGCGCCGGCGACGGCCGCATCCGTGACGCAGAGCGCGGGGGAAAAGATCGTTTATCTGACGTTCGACGACGGCCCGTCGGCCAACACGGACAAAATCATGGACGTGCTCGAGCGGTACGACGTGCGCGGCACGTTCTTCGTCATCCACGCGTACGACGGCTGCGAAAAGAAACTGCGCGAGATGCACGAGCGCGGGCACACTGTCGCGCTGCACACGTATTCGCACAGCTATGCGATCTACCGCTCACAGGAGGCGTACTTCGACGATCTCGAAAAGATCTCCGATCTGGTTTTCAATGCGACCGGCGTGCGCTCGAAGCTGATCCGTTTCCCCGGCGGCTCGAGCAACACGACCAGCCGACGGTACAAAAAGGGCATCATGACGACGCTGACGCAGGAGGTCACGAAGCGCGGCTATCTCTACTTCGACTGGAACGTCGATTCCGCCGACGCGTCGGCAGAGCTTGTTCCCGCGGATAAGATCGTGCGCAATTCCACGGCGGCGATCGGCAAAAAGAACAAGGTCATCCTGCTGATGCACGACGCCGCGGCCAAGACGACGACCGTGGACGCGCTGCCCGACGTCATCGAGGCGTACCGCGACGCGGGCTACCGGTTCGACGTGCTGAGCGAGAATTCGTACCGATGGCGCCACCACGTGCAAAACTAAGGCAGCACCGCACAAAACAATCACCGCCGCAGGTCAGTACGATCTGCGGCGGTGTTATTTTTTTGACGCATCACGGATTTCCGTGCAAGCCATGCAATATCCATGATCAGGCTCCCCTGTGTAAGGGGAGCTGTCAGCGAAGCTGACTGAGGGGTTGTTCATTCAGTCGTCATTTGCTGTGACAACCCCTCCGTCACGGCTTCGCCGTGCCACCTCCCCTTACACAGGGGAGGCTATATATGGCAGGGCGATCCACCTCGCTTTGCACAAGGGAGGCTTGAAAAACAGCATTTGCCATGAAACCAAAAACCCTCTTTGTTTGTGCTTTGCACGGAAACGGTGAAGAACCTTCTTTTTTTATTCCGTCAGGATTTTGATAGCGGCTTTGTATTTTTCGACGCGTGCGAGATCTTCGCTCGTCACCGTGTCGAGCCGGGACAGATCGCTGTTGTGGCGCAGATCGGCGAGCTTGACCTTGGCGGCGATGCGGTTCGTGCGGATCGCGCGTACGTAGTCCGTGTACGGCACGCCGTCCCTGTGCGTCAGCAGCTCCAGCGCGCGGATCACGGCAGGCGGGAAATCCCGCGCGAGATCGTCGAGCGTGACGGGCGAATCTTCCGCGACGTCGTGCAGCAGCGCGGTGCAGATCTCGGCCTCCGTCTGCATCTGTGCGGCGACTGCGAGCGGGTGGAACACGTACGGCAGACCGCTCTTGTCCGTCTGCTCCTTGTGCGCGTCAAAACAGATGCGCAGCGCCTTCTTGGTCAGCGGCGTATACAGCATATTTTCTCCTTAAAACGCAACGCGCACGCTCTCGCCCGGCTGCAGCAGCACCTTGCGGAAGTTCCGCAGATTCTTGTGCGGGACGTATTCAAACTGCAAAACGGCGTAGCGCACGGGCATATCGCCGCGGTTCGTCACGACGGCGGTGTTTTCGTCCTCCCACGTCTCGGTCACGTCGCCGTACGTCAGGCCGTAGCCGAACGGGTACAGCGCCTCGCCCTGGAAGAACTTGTAGGTGCGGTTCTCCATCGAATAGTCCTCGAAGTCGGGCAGGTCGTCCGCGCTGCGGTAGAACGTCACGGGCAGACGGCCGCTCGGCGCGGTCTTGCCAAACAGGATGTTGGCAAGCGCCTTGCCGCCCATTGCGCCGGGGTAGAAGCACTGCAGCACGGCGTTGGCGGTCTCCTGCTGGCGGCAGAGCGAGATGCAGCTTCCGCTGACGTTGACGAACACGATCGGCGTTCCGGTTTCGAGTACGGCCTCGTACAGCGCCTTCTGGACGGCGGGCAGCTCGATGTCCACACGGTCGCCGCCCGCAAACGAGTCGCACGCGTCGCCCTCCTCGCCCTCGAAACGCGCGTTGATGCCGCAGACCATGACGACGACGTCCGCGCGGCGCGCGCGCAGCACGGCCTCGCGCAGCAGCGCTTGTTCCGATTGCCCGTCGGTGCGCACCAGACCGCAGCCTTCAGCGTAAAGGACTTCGCCTTTACATTCTTCCTGTATCCCGCGAAGGAGCGTATAGTATACGGACGGCGTGCCGTTGTAATTCGCCAGCAGTACGTCGCGGCTGTCGGCGTTGGGGCCGATCACAGCCACGCGCATATCCGCGCGCAGCGGCAGGATGCCGTCGTTTTTCAGAAGCACCATGCTTTCCTCCGCCATGCGCAGATTCAGCGCGGTGTGCTTTTCGCACTCGATGACGTCGGCGCCGATCGCGTCGTAGGGGCAGTCGTCGTCGAACATGCCCAGACGCATACGCGCCTCGAACAGCCGCTCCACGCACTGCGTGACGGTTTCCTCCGACACGAGACCCTGATCGACGGCCTCCTTGAGCCGTTCGTAGGCGCTGCCGCAGTTGAGGTCGCAGCCGCAGTTCACCGCCAGCGCCGCGCTTTCGGCGGGCGTTTTCGTGATGTGATGGTGCTCGTGGATGTCCCAGATCGCGCCGCAGTCGGACACGACGTAGCCGTCGAAGCCGAATTCTCCGCGCAGGATATCTTCAAGGAGCGTGCGGCTCGCGCAGCAGGCGTCGCCGCGGAAGCGGTTGTACGCGCCCATCACGGCCGCAGGATGCGCGTTCGCGATGCAGTAGCGGAACGCCTCGAGATACGTCTCGTACAGATCCTTGTCGGACGGGTTGGCGTCAAACTGGTGGCGCAGCCGTTCCGGGCCGCTGTGGACGGCGTAATGCTTGATCGTCGCGTCGAGCTTGCGGTATTTGCCGTCGCCCTGCAGACCCTTGACGAACGCCGCGCCCATGCGCCCGGTCAGGTACGGGTCCTCGCCGTACGTCTCCTGTCCGCGTCCCCAGCGCGGGTCGCGGAAAATGTTGATATTCGGCGACCAGTACGTCAGTCCCTGATACCAGTCCGTGTCGCCGAACGTCTTATACTCGTTGTATTTCGCACGCGCCTCGTCCGAGATCGCCTCGGCGACCTCTTCAAGCAGCGTGTCGTCGAAGCTCGCCGCCATGCCGATGGCCTGCGGGAATACCGTCGCGCAGCCTGCGCGCGCCACGCCGTGCAGCGCCTCGTTCCACCAGGTGTACGCCGGGAT
>JAEEGL012261196.1_pt1 | contig 11816 bp, 7 predicted proteins | sample 9134231 | NCBI WGS metagenome assembly JAEEGL01 (sample SAMN16246548, study PRJNA631951) | gut metagenome | biome: gut microbiome; feature: rumen; material: fiber-attached | host: Bos | place: Iran: Karaj | collected 2018-10 | reverse complement strand
TGGAGATTTCTTCTGAAAAGGACAGTCTGTATATAAATGAGGTTCAACAGCTGAAAGCTGTAGTAGTTCCGACCGACGCGACGGATTCAATTGAATGGATTTCAAGCAATGAAGACATTGCCAAGGTCACCTCTAACGGCGTTGTAAAGGGAAAATCCGCTGGAACAGCCGTTATTACCGTAAAGTTTACAAATGATGTGACGGGTGAAAGCGTAACTGCTGATTATCAGATTACAATTATGAAGAAAGCGGAATCAGTCAGACTGAACAAGACAAGCCTTTTCCTGCTTGCTGGAGAGAACGATTCGCTCTCATTTACTGTTAGTCCTGATGACAGCAATGATACAATCAGGTGGTATTCTACCGACGAAAGCGTAGCCACAGTGCGGAACGACGGTCTTATAACTGCGGTTTCAACCGGAAGCTGCCTGATTTGTATAGAAACAGGAAGCGGCGCTGTAGCCAAATGCAAGGTGAGTGTAAAATAATTTAAAAAATTCACTTGATTATGTGAGCGGTATGGTATATAATAAAATTCAACATAATTTTTATGTTATGAACCGAGGTGTAACCAGGGCGTTCAGATAATTGAACGGCTCTTTGAATATGAAGGATTTTAAGAAGCAGTCTTGCGCCAAGTGCGGAGAGGCGTTTGATGAAAAATCAGATGTGGTGGTATGTCCGGAATGCGGAGCGCCCCATCACAGAGAATGCTGGAAGGAGACAGGGCATTGCGCATGCGAAAGCCTGCATTCCGACAGTTACGAATGGCAGCCGGAAAAAATGTATATAGGGGACACTAATATTCCTCCTGTTAATGTCAGTAATTCTTCGGGAACGGATTCTGACGAACGTGTCATATGTCCTAATTGCGGGCGCAGAACCAAAAAAAGCGAGAAATATTGTGAGTACTGCGGATATTACATTTATGAACATGCTGATCCTTTCTCGCAGAACAATGAAAGCAATTCTGAAAGCGATATTGACAAGCTGTTCAGCTTTGATCCGGCGGAACTGCTCGATGGAGTTCCGGCGGGGGATATCAAACGGTTTGTAGGAAACATGTGGATATACTATATTCCGAGATTTGTCAGAATGTCCCGTGCAAAAATGCCGGTAAGCTTTAATTTTTCCGCTTTTCTGATGCACGGATTCTGGTTTATTTCACGTAAAATGTATCTTCCCGGCTCTCTTATGATAATTGCGGTCACAATAATATCTCTTTTTCAGGCTTATTTTGCAAGTATTGTCAAGGGTCTTTCGGGAAATCAGATAGCGATGGTCTCAATGCTGTCACTTATTCTTTCCGGCTTGGAATTAATAATAATGATTTTCTGCGGTCTTTTCGGAAACCGTATCTATATGAGATTCTGCGCGAAAAAAGTTAAACGAATAAATTCACAGATGACGGCGAAAAATGCCGATGCTGATGAATTCAACAGGGAGCTTGAAGAAAAGGGCGGAATTACTGTTTTGCCCGTTCTTTCAATGCTGATTTGCTATATGGCAATATTATATATTTCTAACAGAGGTTTTTTGTTTTAATTATTTGTAAAATATATTGTAAAATTTTTACAAATGTGATATAATAATAAAATAAACTGGAAAGGAAGTTTTTTATGGATAATAAAGTTCGCAAAGCCGTTATACCGGCAGCCGGTCTCGGTACAAGAGTATTGCCGGCTTCCAAGGCAATGCCAAAGGAGATGCTCCCGATAGTTGATAAGCCTGCTATTCAGTACATTGTTGAAGAAGCGGTAGCAAGCGGTATTACAGATATCCTGATTATTACAAACAGAGGCAAAGGCGATATAGAAAACCATTTTGACCGCGCTCCTGAGCTTGAAGAGCGTTTGCTGGCAGCCGGCAGGCAGGAAGCGTATGACCAGATTGTCGCTCTGACGAAGATTGCGAATATATGCTATATCCGTCAGAAGGAAACAAAGGGTCTGGGTCACGCTGTGAACTGCGCGAGATCTTTTGTTGGAAACGAACCATTTGCCATCCTTTTCGGAGATGATGTTATTTTAGGCGAAAAGCCTGTTACGGCGCAGCTTTGCGAGGCATATGAAAAATACGGCTTAGGTGTTGTGGGAACCAAGGAAATGTCGCCAGAAACCGTTATGAGAGGCAGTTCTCTTAAACTGGAGCCTATAGAGGGCGAATCACGGATTTTCAGATGCACCGACCTTGTCGAAAAGGTCAAGCGTGTTGAGGATCTTCTCAGCAATTACACTATTCTCGGCAGATGCGTATGTCCTCCTGAAATATTCGACATACTCGATAATACGCCTCCAGGAGCAGGCAATGAAATTCAGTTGACGGACGCCCTTGCACAGCTTGCCAAGACCAAGGGACTGACAGCTGTTGATTTTGTGGGCAAGCGTTACGATATGGGCAATAAGCTCGGTATTCTTCAGGCTACTGTAGACGTTGCTTTGACGCACCCTGAAGTCAGCGAAGGCTTTAAGGCTTATCTTAAAGAAATTGTGGATAAGCTTTGAGTATAATAATTTTTTAAGGATGGTTGAATTAATGAGAAAAAACAAACATTTTATTGCCGCACTCTCTGTTTTTGTGCTGGTACTTTTGACAAGTATTTTCTGTATGAATGTATTTGCCGAGGAGACCGAAGGCGATGAACCCTTGACTGATTCCGGAAACGCGGTTGTTTCCGGCTGCGACCTCAAAAAGGAAGAACTTCATATGGAAACTGTCGATATGGCAGGTTTCAAAATGCTCGTTCCCAAGGGTGATGTTCTTACGGTTGAAAGCCCCGCGGAAGTATTTGCAAAGAGCGATTTTGACCGCAGCACACTTATCAATGAAAAGGTTTTCTTCTACTTCAACAACAACAATGAAAACTACTGTCAGATTTACGCCGGATTGGAACAGCTCGGTCCGCTTGACAGCTACTACGGTGATTATTCCAAGCTGACAAAGGCTCAACAGGATGAGCTTATCGCTCAGAATGTTTCTCAGGGCGATTCTACCGCAAAGGGCAGCTTTGAAAAGATCAACGGCAGGACATATCTTATGATTTCCAAAACCGACGTGGATACTTCAACTGGCAATAAATATGTTGTTTACGGTCTTTACACCGTAATCGGCTCGTATAAGTATATTATCCAGACGGTTGTTATCAATCCCGATAAAAACGATCTTCAGGTTGTCAATGAGATGCTTAATTCGATTAAGCTTGGTGGCGTGCGTGAACCTCTGTCGCCTTTGGATATCGCGCTGATAGTCTGCGTGGCCGTGCTTCTTGTTGCTGTTGCGATTGCGCTTTTTACGCTTTACAGAATGAACAGATTTGTAAAGACAGGTACTGAACTCAAGACGGTTTTCGGTTTTGATCTGCCTGCTGTGGCACCTGCGGAAGATGATGACAGCGATGACAACGATGACACTGACGACGGCGATTACGACAATTTTGAGGACGATGCCAGCGAAACGACAAACGAGACACAGGTGCTTGATTCCGATGAAAAAATAGTTGACGATGAATCAGACTCCGAGTGATTTCTTCCTGCGGTGACTAAGTAATATATGAGATCCGGCGGTTTAATGAGTTTAATGCTCATTTTTCGCCGGATTTTTTTTGTAAAAATATTGACAAACCGTTTAATAAGTGATATAATGCACACAAATATTAGGATAAGGCTTTGATGAGGAGTAGTAATTATCACACCGAGTCAGTAAGCTGTCTGAGAAAGACGGCTGCGTCAGAGAAGAGACGGTTGGTGCAAGTCTCGATTCAGGAGATAATGAAGTAGCCTCGGAGCTTTGGACTGAACGGATTTTTTGTTGACACGTTTCGATTAAAAATCTCAGTAGATTCCAACGGAGCTTCACCGTTATCACAGAAGGCGGTATCGGATCGTCCGCGGCGTTCCCGTATCGGCAGAGTGTGCAAATTTATGGGTTTGCAAATTCAGGTGGTATCACGGACTTTATGTTCGCCCTGAGTCGGATATATCCGGCTTGCGGCGGACTTTTTTGTTTTTGATATTGCCAATGACGTTCTTGACAAAGCGTTTATCCCGATAAAAAGGAAAGGATATGATACTTATGGCAAGAGAAATGCCTAAAACCTACGAACCGCAGGAGGCGGAAGAAAGAATTTACAAAAACTGGATGGAAAAGGGCTATTTCCATACCGAGATTGACCGGAGCAAAAAGCCCTATACAATTGTTATGCCGCCTCCGAACATCACCGGACAGCTTCATATGGGTCACGCTCTCGACAATACTCTTCAGGATATTCTTATCCGCTGGAGGAGAATGCAGGGCTACTGCGCCATGTGGCTTCCGGGAACGGATCACGCGGCTATAGCCACCGAAGTGAAGGTTGTTGAGAAGCTGCGTAAGGAAGGCAAAAGTAAGGAAGAACTGGGCAGAGAAAAATTCCTCGAACAGGTCTGGGACTGGAAAAAGGAATACGGCGGAAGAATAGTCAATCAGCTTAAAAAAATGGGTTCTTCATGCGACTGGGAACGCGAGCGCTTCACGATGGACGATGGTTGTTCCAAGGCGGTTACCGAGGTCTTCAACAAGATGTATGAGGAGGGACTCATATATCGCGGTGAAAGAATAATCAACTGGTGTCCGCACTGCAAGACGTCAATTTCAGACGCTGAGGTTGAATTTGAAGAGAAGGACGCGTTCTTCTGGCATTTGCGTTACCCGCTGACTGATGGAAGCGGATATCTGGAGCTTGCCACCACACGTCCCGAAACTATGATAGGCGATACGGCTGTAGCTGTTCATCCTGATGACGAAAGATACAAGCACCTTATCGGCAAGACCTGCATTCTGCCGTTGTTTGACAGAGAAATACCAATCGTTGCCGATGAATATGTGGAAATGGATTTCGGAACAGGCGTTGTCAAGATCACTCCGGCTCACGACCCGAATGACTTTGAGGTGGGATTGCGTCATGATCTCCCAGTGATAAATGTCATGAATGAAGACGCGACCATAAATGAGCAGGGCGGCAAATATCAGGGCATGACACGTGAGGAATGCCGCAAGGCTATTGTCGCTGATCTTGAAGCGGGCGGCTATCTTGTAAAAATAGAGCCTATGAAGCATAATGTCGGCACATGCTATCGCTGCAAGACAATTGTCGAGCCGAGAGTTTCAAAACAGTGGTTCGTCAAGATGAAGCCGCTTGCCGAACCTGCAATTGAAGCGGTTCGCAGCGGTGAAACAAAGTTTGTCCCTGAGAGATTTGACAAGATATACTTTAACTGGATGGAGAATATCCGTGACTGGTGCATTTCCAGACAGCTCTGGTGGGGACACAGGATTCCCGCGTGGTATTGCGACGACTGCGGCGAGATAACAGTTGCGAGAACTGCTCCGGAAAAATGTTCAAAATGCGGAAGCGGGCATATTCATCAGGACGAGGATACTCTTGACACATGGTTCTCGTCAGCTCTCTGGCCGTTTTCAACGCTCGGCTGGCCTGAAAAGACCGATGATCTGGATTTCTTCTATCCGACAAGCACGCTTGTTACAGGTTACGATATAATCTTCTTCTGGGTTGCAAGAATGATCTTCTCCGGCGTCCACAATATGGAAGCTGCACCCTTTGAGAATGTCTTTATTCACGGTATTGTGAGGGACAGCGAAGGACGAAAGATGTCCAAGTCGCTTGGCAACGGTGTGGATCCGCTTGATATCATAAATAAATACGGCGCCGATTCGCTGCGTTTTTCACTTGTTAACGGAATCAGCCCAGGCAGCGATATGCGCTACAGCGAAAAAAAGGTTGAATCCTGCCGTAATTTCGCCAACAAGCTTTGGAACGCGACCCGCTTTGTCATGATGAACGTAGAAGACGGAGATATGCCCCGCATTCCGGAAAAGTTAGAGCTTGAGGACAAGTGGATACTTGACAGACTCAACACCCTTATCAGGGAAATGACCGAGAATATGGAGCATTTTGATATTGGCGTTGCGGTGGCGAAGCTTTATGATTTTATCTGGGACTGCTACTGTGACTGGTACATCGAGCTTGCAAAGACACGTCTGAATGCCGGCGGTAAAACAGCCGCCGATGCCCGCGCAGTTCTTCTGTATGTCCTCACAGACCTAATAAAGCTGCTTCACCCGTTCATGCCGTTTGTCACAGAGGAGATATTCACAATAATTCCTCATGAGGGCGAAACGCTCATGCTTGCGAAATGGCCTGAGTACAGGGAAGACTTTGCTTTCGGCGACGAAGCGGAGAAAATGGAGCGCATTATGTCCGCGATTAAAGCCATCAGAACGCGCCGCAGTGAAATGAATGTTCCGCCGTCGAAGAAGGCTCACGTTTACATTCAGACGGCATACGGAGATACATTTGAGCACGGAGCAAAATTCTTTGACAAGCTTGCCTCCGCGAGCAAAGTTGAGATTGGCGAAAGCTTTGCAATCGAAGGAGCCGTAACAATTATTTCGGACGGCGCAAAGATACTGATTCCGCTTGATGAACTGGTGGATAAGGAAAAGGAGCTTGCCCGTCTGAATAAAGAGCTTGAAAAAGCCGAAAAGGATATTGCAATGCTTCAGGGAAAGCTTTCAAATGAAAAGTTTGTTTCAAAGGCGCCCGCGAATATAATTGAAGCCGAGCGTACAAAGCTTGCAAAGGCTGAAGAACGCAAGGCGATAATCTTAGAAACGATGGAAAAATTCCAGTAATATTGAAGATATATACATTTTGCGCAGCGTATTCCGGCGGCAATTACTAAGCCCGCCGCCGGAATGCCGCTTGAACGAGGTGTTTTTGTGAATTATTCAGAGGCAAGGACATATGTGGATTCGACCGCTAAATTCGGAATAAAACCTGGACTTGAGCGAATCACCAAAATGATGGCATATGTCGGCAACCCGCAGGACAAGTTGAGATTTATCCATGTCGCGGGGACGAACGGCAAAGGGTCAACCTGTACTATGCTTGCTTCAATTCTTTCAAACGCGGGGTATAAGACAGGGCTTTTTACATCGCCTTATGTTATAGATTTCCGTGAGAGATTCATGGTTGACGGCGAGATGATAAGCGAGGAAGAATTTGCCGAGCTTATGACAAAGGTAAAAACCGTTAACGATATTCTTGAGAAATCAGGGTGCAGCCTTACGCAATTCGAGCTGATTACTGCAGTTGCCTTTCTGTGGTTTGTCAGGATGGAATGCGATGTGGTGGTCCTGGAATGCGGACTTGGCGGCAGACTGGACTCGACAAACGTGATCAAGGAGCCGCTTTGTTCAATAATAACCAAAATATCCCTCGATCATACCGACATTCTCGGAGATACAGTTGAAAAGATCGCCGCGGAAAAAGCCGGTATAATTAAACCGGGACGTCCGGTAGTACTTGCTCCGAATCAGCCCAAGGCTGCGATTTCAGTAGTTGAAAGAAAATGCGCTGAGTTGGGAAGTCCATTGATAGTCAGCGGTATGGACACCGTTTCCGTCAAGACACTTCTTCCCACAATGACAGAGGTTATTTACGGCGGATTGAGGTATATGGTTCCGCTTGCGGGACCTCATCAGGTTGAGAATTCCGTTACAGTAATAAACGCGGCGAGAGAGCTTAACGATTATGGATTCAGATTGTCTGATAACAAGATTGTAGCCGGAATAGCAAAAGCAAAAATTCCAGCCAGATTCGATATAATTTCCCATGATCCGTTGGTTGTAGTGGATGGCGCTCACAATCCTGACGGTATTGCCGCGCTTTGCGACTCAATAGACGCGCTTCTTGGGGGAAGGAGTATTATCGGAATCATAGGCATGCTGCGTGATAAAGCATATGAATCGGCTCTCTCTGAAATAGTGCCTCGATTGGACACAGTGCTTACGGTTACTCCCGACAGTCCAAGAGCGTTGAGCGCGAAGGAACTTGCCGCATGTGCGCAACAGTTTGCGGGAGACGGAGTTTCAGTAAAGGCTGTAGATAACCTGAGGAAGGCGGCTTCAATTGCGCTTGATATGACAGATGAAGCGTCTGCCATAGTTGTATGCGGTTCGCTCTATCTGGCTTCTGATATGTTGCCATTGATGAAAGAAATGATAGATTCCAGAAAAGACTAAGCATGATTCATATAAATAAGGAATGATTTTATGCCTTTAGATGGAAAGAAGCATGGCGGTCACAGAAACCGTCTGAGGGAACGGTTTGTCAAAGACGGGCTCGACGGCTTTGAGGAACACAATATTCTTGAAATGCTGCTCTTTTACACTATACCGCAAAGGGATACAAATGAAATTGCTCATGCCCTTTTGGACAGATTCGGCAGCCTTGAGGGAGTGTTTAACGCCAAAATGGAGGAGCTTGTAGAGGTCAATGGCACAGGCGAATATTCTGCACAGTTCCTTAGCATGTTTTCAAAGCTCATAGATTCGTATATTGACGATCGCAGGCAGAATGAAATAATCAGCGGAATACATAATATAACGGAATTTATCGTAAGAAAGCTTGCTTTCTCACAGACGGAATGCCTGATGATTTTTTTCATCGATAATAAGCAGTCTGTTCTGAGCTGGCATTATCTTCAGGAGGTATGCGTATTTCCTGATAACCTTGATAAACGTACAATTATGAGAATGATTATGGGGACAAATACAACTCATGTGATACTCGCAAGAAATTACATAAAAGGTCAGACAAAGCTAAGAAAAAATGATTTGACTGTTGCGCTGACAATATCCGAAATGTTCAGAACAATAGGCGTCGGGCTTTTTGATTATATTGTAGTAGGGCGCGACAGATCATATGCCACATTGACAGGAAACCTTTATATGGAACCGCCAATAGAAAATAAGCTGCCCAAGGTTGGTGATCAATAATAGAATTTCACAGAGATTATATTGCCAATATGAAGCGTATGCTCGGAGAGGAATATTCCGAATATGAAGCCTGTATAAGACAGCCTCATTTCAGGGGAATAAGGATCAATACGCTGAAATTCAGTATTGAAGATTCTGAAAGGCTGGGATTGCCGATTACCAGATGTCCGTTTTCTGAAAGCGGATTCTATCTGAATTCAGACGATCAGAGCATAGGTAATTCTCCGTGGCATCACGCAGGGGCGATTTACTCTCAGGAGCCTTCCGCAATGTCGGCTGTGACGATACTTGACCCGAAGCCGGGCGAAAAAATACTGGATATGTGCGCTGCTCCCGGAGGAAAATCCACTCAGATCGCCGCAAAGCTTGATGGAAAAGGCTTGCTGTGGAGCAATGAATATGTCCGTAAGCGGGCGCAGATACTTATTTCAAATGCAGAACGAATGGGGATAAGGAACTGTGTTGTTTCAAACGCTCATCCGGACAGGCTTGCGGAGAATCTTGGAGGATTTTTCGATCGGGTTCTGGTTGACGCGCCTTGTTCGGGAGAGGGAATGTTCCGCAGGGATAGGCGCGCTGTGGAGGAATGGTCGCCTGAACATTCCGCGGCATGCGCCGCAAGGCAGCTTGCGATATTAGACAGTGCTGCGAAATGTCTTCGCGGAGGCGGAATATTGGTTTATTCCACATGCACGTTTTCTGTTTGTGAAAATGAAGATGTTATATCGGAATTCCTTGACAGCCACCCTGACTTTATTCTTGAACCGAGCGGAGTTGAATTTGGCAGGTCCGGATTTGACCGCAGCGAAAAATATGACCTCACCCTTACCCGCAGAATTTTTCCTATGGACGGTGGCGAGGGACATTTCGCGGCGAAAATGCGAAGAATCGGCGATGAATTTGCTGACCTGCCGAGGTTAGCAGGTAAAAGGAGCTGCGATGAAGAAAAAAAAGCGGCTGCTTTGTTTGACGAATGCTTTAATATTGAGCCTTACGGCAATATCAAGCTTGTAGGAAACAGCTGCTATATCATTCCGGATATGGTTCCCGACGTCAAGGGAGTCGGAATACTGAGGTGCGGAGTGCTTCTTGGCGATGTAATGAAGAACCGTATAGAACCCGCCCACGCGCTTTTCATGGCTTCCGGGGCAAACGAATGCAGGGCTATTGTCCGATTGGAGCCTGATTCACGCGAGCTGAAGGCATTCCTGCACGGTGAGGAAATACATGCCGAAAGCGGTTTAAACGGCTATACGGCAATTGCCTGCGGGGACGTTGTAACGGGTTTCGGCAAGTGTACAGGAGACAGGATCAAAAATCGCTATCCAAAGGGACTTCGCATGTTATAGATTTATTATTTACGTTATTTTCTTGTTTTTTCAGATTAACATGGTATTTGTTAATTCGCCGGACAAAACGAAGGTCCGTAATGTCACGGCGGAATTCAGTTCGGGCGAGATTGTTTTTTTCATTTTGCGGGACTTACGTAATGCCTGCTAATTTACTTACATTTGATTTTGAGGAGTTAATAAGATGCATTGGTCAGAAGAAATAGCACAGCGCATAATAGAGCGCAATCCTGATAAGGAAGAATACGTATGCGCCGCGGGCATCAGTCCGTCCGGCTCGATACACATCGGCAATTTCCGCGATATTGCCACCAGCTATTTTGTTGTACGGGCGCTCAGGGCGAAGGGAAAAAAGGCGAAGCTGCTCTTTTCATGGGACGAATTTGACCGTCTGAGAAAGGTTCCTGTCAACGTCGCAAAGGTTGACAGCGACTTTGAGAAGTATATCGGAATGCCATACGTCGATGTGAAGAATCCTTTTCCGGATTCGGACGCAAAAAGCTACGCCGAGTATTTTGAAAAGGAATTCATGAGCTCCATTGAGAAATTCGGCATTGAAATGGACTATCGCTATCAGGCTGATATGTACCGCAGCGGAAAATATACAGAAAATATCCTTTACGCGATAAAGCATCGCGGTGAGATATTTGACATTCTGGACAGCCACCGCACTCAGGACGCGCAGGAGGGGGAGAGGGAAGCCTACTTCCCTGTGGGAATCTACTGTCACTGCTGCGGCAAGGACACCACAAAGATCACAGCATTCGACGAGGACAGCATGACCGCGGAATATGAATGCGAATGCGGTCATCACGGGAGCTTTGACTTCAGAAGTGAGCACAACTGCAAGCTCGCGTGGAAGATCGACTGGCCTATGCGCTGGATGTACGAGGGCGTCGATTTCGAGCCGGGCGGAAAGGATCACGCGACTGTAAACGGAAGCTATGATACCAGCAAGGAGATATCCAAGGCTATCTTTGGTTACGAGCCGCCAATATTCCAGGGCTATGAATTCATAGGCATCAAAGGAACGACAGGCAAGATGTCCGGCTCGTCGGGTCTGAATCTCACGCCTGACGCGCTTATGAAGATTTATCAGCCGGAGGTTATTCTGTGGCTGTATTCAAAGACAGAACCGCTCAAGGCGTTTGATTTCTGCTTTGACGACGGCATTCTCAGACAGTATTTTGAATTTGACAAGATGTACAACGCGGTAAAGGAAGGAACAGCGGACGATTACGTAAAGTCCATCATGTATAATACCACGATAGGCGAACGTACCATTGAAACCGTGCCTATGGGACTTCTTGTACAGCTTGGCTCCGTTGTTGACTTCAATATTACAATGTTAGAGACTGTCTTTGAAAAAATAGGCACTCCGTATAAGTACGAGCAGTTTGCCGACCGTCTCGACAGGGCAAAATACTGGCTGGAGCAGTGTGCGCCCGATCAGGTCAATAAGCTTCGCGTTACACGTAATTTTGAAATTTACAATTCACTTTCCGATGATGAGAAGAAAGAGATAGAGCTGCTTCACGCTTACCTTTCAAAGGGAGGATACACTCTCGACGAACTGAACACTCAGCTTTACGACATTCCAAAGCAGGTCTTTGACGTGTCGGCTATAAC
>JAEEGL011527382.1_pt1 | contig 11816 bp, 9 predicted proteins | sample 9134231 | NCBI WGS metagenome assembly JAEEGL01 (sample SAMN16246548, study PRJNA631951) | gut metagenome | biome: gut microbiome; feature: rumen; material: fiber-attached | host: Bos | place: Iran: Karaj | collected 2018-10 | reverse complement strand
TCCGATTTCATCGGATAGCTTTAATGCTTCTTCTTTGAATTCTTTACTGTACTTCATTGCTTTTACCCCTTCTGGTTTGATTTTTTCTATTATACCAGATTTTGGGGTGTTTGTCGACTGCTCTGTCAGTATAACATATCAATATGAATACAAGTGAATATGAAAACGCGCAGACGATTGCAAAGATCGCCTGCGTTTTTTATGCCCTGATATTTCAACTGTCGCAAAATTTGCGACAACTGAAATTATCATCAAAGAACAGGAGGTCGCTTATGAACAACAAGATGAAACGAGTCGGCCCGGTTGCCGTGTATCTCTCGCGTGAACAAGTCAACGCGCTTCTGTATCTGCTTGACTGCTTCCCCGCGGCGGACAGCAACAGTATCTTTGCACAAGATGCCGAAAAACTCAAGCGAAAGATTCTGCTGCACGGTCGCACGTTCACCGACCGCTGCGACGAAAAAGTGTCGCTGTACTTCTACGAAAATGAAGCAGAGAAGCTGATCCTGCTCACGAGTTTGTATCTGTCTGCGTTCGGAAATCCGGCGCACGACTATTTTCCGGAGATTGGTCTGACGCGGAAGGGTTCGGGAAGCTCCCGGCCTGCGGAGCAGGAACATTCGCAATCGTAAACGTGAATCCCAAGTCAGTCCTGTTCAGCCGAAAACGGCGGTACAGGACTGATATTGGGTAGAGTATCCAAGAAGTTCTGAAATCGTGTATTTTCGCATTTTTCGCAAAACAATCACAGATTGAAAGTGGAAAAAGGAGGTCACATATGAAAAGTTTGAGCATCAGCTTTACGCTTGGCAAGGGATTTGCCCCGCACGGTTCCAACATTCAGCACAACAACCGGAAGTTCACCGCCGCGAATGTGAATGAAACACGCATCGCCAGCAACATCATTTATAAGCAGCAGTACATTGAAGATGCCTACAACCAGCTTTTTGGTAAAGCGCTGCGGGAATACAATGCAAAACAGAAAAAAGAGTGCCGCAAAATCGACGATTACTACGCGCACATTGTTCGCGGTCGTCGGGAAGAACCGTTCTATGAAGCGATCGTGCAATTTGGTGACTGTCACACTGCTGCATCAGGTACACCCGACGGAGATCGTGTGAAAGAAATGCTCGACGAATACATGAAGTCATTTCAGCAGCGCAATCCGAATCTGTTTGTGTTCAATGCCGTGCTGCATGATGACGAAGCCTCACCGCATCTGCACATTGATTTCGTTCCGTTTTACACGAAAGGCCGCAGCATCGGACTGAGCAAAGGCGTGTCGATGCGTGCGGCTTTGAGAGAGATGGGCTATGTCCCGAAGAACAGCAGCGTGAATCAGTTGGTCATGTGGGAGGAAGCCGAGCGAAAATTCATGGAAGAGCTTTTGCATCGGCACGGTTACGAACGGGAGGAAAAAGATGCGCACTATCAGCACATGACTGTCGAGCAGTACAAAGCATCACAGGAAGCAAAGCACATGACGGAATCGCTGCGGGCTTCACAATCGGTCAGCCATTTCGATGACATTCGCGCATTGAAGATGCAGCTCGCTCAGACGCAGCACCGAGCTGACGTACTGGAAGAACAGAAACAGTCGCCCTATATGAAGTTCTATTATACGGATGATGATAAGCAGACTTACGTCCAAGATGAACTCAAGCGGCGCGGCGTTCCGTTCCGAGAAACTGAAAATGGATTTGAGGCACAGCAATGTTATGTTGATGAAATCCGTCAGATCGAAGGACTGTACCAGCGACCGAAGCAAGCTGCACGTGATCAGCTGCGCGATGACATTGACAAAGCACTCATGCAGTCAAAAGACTTCGACGAATTCCTGAAACGGTTAGAGAGATTGAAATATGAAGTGAGGCGCGGCAAATATATTGCTGTCCGTCCGCAGTTCGGCGCAAATTATATCCGGTTGAAATCGCTCGGAGAGTTTTACAGTGAAACTGTTTTGCGTAACCGTCTGTCGGCCAAGCGGGTGTACGAGCGTCATCTGGAAGAACAGATCAAGGCGGCAGAAGAAAGCAAAGCACCGAATCTGGTCGTGCTGAAAACGATGAGATTTTACATCATTTCTTTTTCAGGCGGGTATATGCCGGTGCGAAAAAAGAATCCGAAACATATTTTGACATGGAAGAACGATGCAGAGCTTGACCGGCTGACTGCTTTGAATACAAAGATCAACAACGGTGCAACGCTGAATTCGCTCCGTGCAGACATGGAAAAGAAAGCACAGGCAGTTCAGGAGATCGAGCACACGATTGAAAACAGCAACCTTTCTGATCCAGAAGTTGCTGCAAGGCTGAACGTCGCGCTGCAATCCGCACAACAGGAATTGAAGGAGGCATCCGAGTGGGTGACGACTGCCGAGCAGGTTCTCGGCGGATCCTATCTCCAGTGTGTCAGTGATATCGAAAGGCACCGCAAGGAATCCAAGTATCTGCCGAACGGGATCCGCACAGCAGACGGTGAGCCGCTGCAGGATGTCCCCGTCTCGCATCGGCGGAGATGAAGGGTATAACGAATTGTTCACAGTGCTTTTTCTTGCAGACATGTAAGCAAAGCCGTCTCAAAGTCCTGATCCTGCTGTGATGTGCGTTTGGCAGGTCCTTTGGTTCTTCCGCCGGCTCTGCGATACTTTGCAGACGCCGCGCGGAATTCCAGCAAACCGGAGATGTTGTCTTCCGTGTATTGTTTTCCGTCCTGATTCAGCACAACTGCTTTTCGGCTCAGGCACATTGCAGCGAGTCCGTAGTCCTGCGTAATGACAAGATCGCCGGCATGAACCAGATTTACGAGACGGTAATCGGCGCTGTCTGCGCCCTTATCCACAATGATCGTTTCAGCACCGTCATACTCGATGCGATGCGCGGTATCGCAAATAATCGTGCAGTCCAGATCATGCTGTTTTGCAAGCTGAACTGCAATGCGGGTTACCGGGCAAGCGTCTGCGTCAATCAGAATTTTCATTGTCCTTACTCCTTCGCCGAAGTATCCGAGTGCGAATCGTGTGATCGTCTGCGTTCATTTATCATCCGCTTCAGAGATCGTTCGTGTTTTGATATAATCGAACACTTCCGGCTCGGTGTCGATAATCTTTGTTATTCGTTCAATTGACTCCTGTATATTCTCCTCGTTATTGAAGCCCGGGATCCGCGGAATGCGGATATGGAATTTTGAAGTAGGAACACAATCTTTTAGACGATACAGATTATCAATCAGATCATGGTTGCTGACACCGGTATACGTCCGATAGATCGTTCTGTCCATATCCTTGATATCAATGATCCACGCATCTATATCGTTTATCAACGGTTCCACATATCGCCACGGCACATTCAGTGATGTTTCGATCCGCATTTTCCATGCCGGATCCGCAAGCCTGCATACTTCATGGATAAATGCAGACTGCAGCAGCGGTTCTCCGCCGCCGAATGTAACACCGCCGCCAGACATTTTATAATAAATATCATCTTTCCGAAGAACTTTCATCAGTTCAGCAGGTGTGTATTCTCCGCGTGCCACGCTGTCACCATAGTCATCTTTGATATGGCAGAAATCGTTGATACAATATTTGCAGTGCAGCGGGCAGTCAAAAAACGCAACAAGTGTGGTCACGCCTTTTCCGTCTGTTCCCATTCGCAGACGGGAGATCCGCATAATATCACCGATCATATTCTCACCCCTTTTCTATGCTGTTGGAACCCTCGTCCGATTCCTTTTTATCAGGTAATTGATGCATCAGATCGAGCATTGGGTTCTTGGGTTCATACTGCGGATATATTCTCTTGTCCTGCGGAATCTTCTGCATCTGCAAATATAAGTACCGTGCTTCCTTGTCGCATTTCTGACAAGTTCCGCCGCATGGACCGACAGACGGACATTCCTCGCTCTCAAACGGAATGTGATTTGCTTCAGCCAGCAGGATTCTTTGTTCTCTCAGTTCATTGCAGATCCGTTTGCCGTCTGTTCTCAGCGTTAGTCGTTCGATTCCTTCTTTTACACGTTTTTCCTTATCAGGATACGAGCATGGTATCGCCAAGCCGAGTGTGCAAAGTGAGCGATACACTGGAAACTGTACCTCATCATAAGGTACAGTTGATTTATTCTGTATCACTTTTTCAAATCCTTCATGGATTGGGATGTACGACATGGATGAGAAATCAAAATAAGTTTCATTGTATTGATTTTCATAAATTCCGTTGAGAATCCGGATCAAATTGCTTTCAAAAAACGTTCGGATATAACCGCACAAACTTCCGATTGTTGTCGTTTCTTCACAGGCTTTCCCCGCCAAATCACTGTCATAGAACAGGAGCGAGGACAGCGAAGAAAGATCAGAAAGCATCTGATAGTAAAACTGTTTTTTTCTGAGTCCGTCAAAGTCCCACGGCGAAGCAGTGATCAAATGCAGGCTGTTGTACTTATTCAGATCTTTCAGAATATAAAAAGGATATAACGTGCTCGGATCATTATCGGTTAGGAATACAATTTGATTATGATAACGCAATCTCTGATTGAGTTTGATGCCGACAGATGCAAGTGCAGTCAGCCGTTTATCATCTGTTGTATACCGGCCGCTGTTTTCTGCGCTGTCATCATTCGGGACAACAAAGCACTCGTATTTATCCGTGACCGGCTTTCCGTTCAGGCATACAACCAGAACAATATCCTTGAATTGTTCCAGAATAGGGTTGTCATGTTTCCAAAGAGTTCCGGTATCGGTAAGGACAAGCCTCATTTTTTCTCACTCCTTTTTCGTAATGTTCTGTTATTATCCGAAGGCGCCCCATCAAACACCGCCGTCCCGGAGCATACGATTGAGAGAATAGAAATTTGGTGACTGTACAAATTCAGCGGCTTCCCACCGGCTGATTTCGTCGGCATAAACGCTCAGTGTGTTATCATCAAACAGTACCCATTTGATCTCATCCAGTTCGCCGGGATGCTGCAAAGTAAATTCCTTTGCGGTTCGCACCGCGATCCGCGCGGCTTCATCGAGCGGGAAATGATAGATGCCCGTCGCAATGGACGGAAACGCAATGCTCCTGATCCCGTGTTTGACTGCCAGTTCCAGACAGGAGCGATAGCAGGATGCGAGCAGTTCGCGCTCATTATTTCTGCCGCCGCTCCAGTGCGGACCGGGCGTGTGGATGATATATTCGCACGGGATCCGGTAAGCCTTTGTGATCTTCGCCTGTCCGGTCTTGCAGCCGTTCAGCATCCTGCATTCTGCAAGCAGTTCCGGTCCAGCCGCTCTGTGAATTGCGCCGTCCACACCGCCGCCGCCAAGCAGACTGGTGTTCGCCGCATTCACGATTGCCTGCACGCCGTGATCTTTTGTAATGTCTCCGCGGACAGCCGTGAATTTCGTCTGACTGACCGGCTCCTGCGGTTCATTCTTCCACTGTATATAGATATATTTCCTTGTCCAGTCAGAATCTTCATAATGGCTGTATTCTTCCATCTGGCAGCCGTGACAAAGGTCATCTGCCATTTCAAGAATGACGTCAATCAGTTCCAGATTATTCTTCCATTTTGCATCAATGGCATCGTATCCCAGCAGCGCGCCGAGAATATTGCCGGTCACGGCGCCTGTGGAATCGCTGTCACCCTTATGATTCACTGCCGCGATCACGCCAGCGGAGAAATCATTCTGATAACGCAGCGCGCAATAGATTGCAATGCCGAGCGTTTCCTCGGCAACCCAGCCTTCTCCGATCCGGTGAATATTTGTAAGATCAGAATCTGCGTTCTCAGACAGTTCGACTGCCAGATCAATGATATCCATCAGCTCTTTCAGATGCTTGTCACCCTGAAACAGCTTTTCGGCTGTTTGCTTTGCTTCCAGCACAATGTCTTTCAGCGGCATCTTCTGTTCCGGAAATACGATGCGGGAAATGATATGCGTCAGCACGGCAGCCGGCATATATCCGAGCGAGTGTCCGTGCGTGATCGCAGCGATCTGCGCGCCCTCCATATCCAGATCTTCGATCGCTGCATGCGGATATTTCAGTGCAAGCGGCGCAATTCTCATGATACCGCCGCAGCCCTTGCTGTCATTCTGCGGATTCCGGATGAAATCATCCACATGATCTGTTTCTTTTTTCTGCTTTTGCAATGTGGAAAGGCAGGTGTTTCCCGGCGCTCTGCGGCTGTAAAGCGCCGGTACATCATGAAGCCATGAGATACCGTCCGGTATATTGCTGCGCGATCGCTTCCGGCTTTCCGCATAGGAGATCTCCTGTGTGCGTAGCCAGTCCTGATAGGCGGATTTGACATAGCACCTCGGCAGTGCACCGATTCCTCTCATGCACAGACGGGTTTCCCCGAACAGCAAGCCGTTTGCAGTGAACAGCGTCATCTGTGTATCATCGGAGATCAGCGCTTTTCCGGTCGCTGCATCCAATGCGTATTCCGTGATGCCGGATGCTCCGTATTTCGAGAAGATGTTATCTTCCTCCCAGAATTCGACCGCATAGCCGAGCGCATCACCGACGGCACCGCCGACCATACAGCCGCGGATCTTGTCCAGATTGACTTCTGTTTCTTTGATGCATCTTAATGCCTCATCGCACTCCTGCTGGTTTTCCTCGCGGTAGAAATTGTCAAACGCGAAGTTTCGATAAAATTCCTTATAGTTATACTGCTCCGGCGTGCGGTCCAGCACAGCAAAGTCGATCCGGCGGAACAGATCCGCTTCATCATGCTGGTTGTATCTGATTTCCTTTAATGCACGATAAAACAGATCAGAGATGATACGCGCATCGTTGCCGAACGCGCCGCAGCCCCATGCACCGAGGACAAGATGCCGATACCCGAGATAAGCCACACATTTCAGCATCCCCATAATACGGTTATAAACCATATCCTGATATTCTTTTTCGCCCATGCCTTCCATGCCGCGGGCGATATTCGGCGCGGCACAGGTCAGTACCGATACGATCACCGTATCGTCAAGCAGCTCGCCGTTTTCATCCTTGATGATCTCGACCTGCGGCGTGATCATCAGCGCATCCGAGCCCATCAGCGAATGCAGGCTTTTGTTATAGTCGTAGTACGCTTTTGCCGCTTCACTTTCCAGCGACAGCAGCAGAGAGCTTTTTCTGCACAGATCTTCCTCTTGCGCTCTGGCTCCGCGCCGGACACCGCCGCCGGGATGCACGGCGCTGGCAAGGTTCAGCACCAGAATGCCCTTATCATCATCAGAGAACAGATAGGTATCTTCAAGCCGTTTTCTTGCAAGCGCAAAGGAATCCATGTTTTCGCATCCGTGTCCGCAGCGACCGATCACAATCGGCGGCTGAAAATCTGCGCGGCTGCTGTTTTCCCTGACATCCTCCGGCAGATAGACCTGAATCTCCTGCATTTCTTCAGCCGTAAGTTTTAGCTGAATCCGTTTTCCGTTTTTCTCATACCAGCCCTGTTTCAGTATCTGCATGGTATTTTCAAACATGCGGATTTTGTGGCTTCTGTCTCTCATCATGAACGCCGCCTTTCAGTTTGTTGAATTTGGTTTCGTTTGATACTCTAAACAGGCAATTCTCTTTGTTCGACTATATGATACCATATTCTGAACGGGGAATGGTCGTTTGATACGCGACATTTACTGTTCCATGGCTTCATGACTCTATGGGCTTTATAGATTCATCTATAAACACTCTGATTTTCATAATAATAGATGATTTCGCAGCTTCAAATTTCTTGCTGTTATCGTTCATTGCTTCTTTGAGTGCGAAATAATTGAGTGTTTCCATGCTTTCACTGTCAGTATAGATATGATCGTTACAATAGTCGATAAATTTCGCATCTACGGAATCCTCCTGTCCACCGAGAGATTCGTATTGTAGGATTTGTTCCCAAACAGGATTTATGATTTGTCCTATATTGTCTTTTTGGCAAAATCCGTGATAAAAAGACTTTAGCTGTTTCTCAATCATATGAGCGTTACTAATACATTCGCATATTGTCTTAAAATCATTGTCTATTCCACGATCATCTCTAAACAAAATGCGGATTTCGTTTTCTGATACTTTATCATAAATACCAAATGCAACATGTGGGATCAGATCAATTATAAAATGAGGATTTTCATATTGTTCGATTTTATCTATAACAGCAATTCTTTTATTGAGTAGTTCGATATTTTTAGATTGCTCTTGTATTTTAATTGATGTCTGAATTGCTTTTTGTGCCTGTATGATTTCTTCGCGATTTTGTTTGTTGGCTTGAATTGCAGCTTTCAGTGTGAATAAGGTCAAGAATGCAACAAAGATTTCAACTGCTATACCGATACTGCTTATTATATCTGAGCAAGTCATTTTGTATCTCCTTTTTTTACTGAAATAGTATTATCATTCTATATTAGCCGTATCATCACCATGTGATCAATATTGATGTCAGACAAATTACACGATTCATATCCACGCAGATATGCTTGCAGTTGCAAAGCCTCCATCGCAGTATTGTTTTCTCCAAAAGTTATGTGCTGATTCATGTTGCAATATTATGCTTTTTCTGTCGTCAGCTCCTGATACATCCGCATGAGGGCGGCTACGCACTCGCTCTCGGAGTTGAGCCTGCCCCAGAAGCCGTATGCTTCCATGACTGCCTTGTCGTTCGCCTGATGCGCCTTGCGTAGTTCTGGTGGCATAGCCATTTCATCGTAAAGATCAGCAAGTGAGCAATCAGGATATTTATCTCTTGCGTCCAGTATCATCTGTGCAGTATGTTCTATTCTTGCTTTCTGTTCTGGTGTAGGCTCACACCATGGGAAATTGTTATACACAGCTGGAGAATAACTATAATCACTTTTTAATCTTCCGCAAACAACTCTCATCCATGCCATATGTACATTTGAGATTAAAACACCGAACATATATTTTGATGCTTGCGGGATGAGGTAGAGCTTATTGCTCCCGATAACATCTTTGCTAAGATAGCCTATGGGAATATATTTTCTTCTTTGCGATGATACTTCAGGAACAGCTAAATAGTCTGAATCAGGCTGTCGGATTTGAGTAAATAGCATCGGTGTTTCAGCGTCCTTCTGCACTGATTTAGTAGGACTCTTTTTTCTTGTTTCTGCAACCTTGGAAATACGTTCCATGATAGGAGCGATTTTACGGTATTTTGCTGGAGATACATCCTTTAACCATAGGCAATACCTGAATTTATTATTGATAAAATCATCCGAGCCAATGAAGCGTTTTATCAATTCTTCAGATTCAGGATATACTTTAATCAAATCTTTACGCTCATCTTCAGACAGAAGAAGATACCCTCCATCTGTCGGTTGACTTCCCTTACTCATTTTTGGCATGGTTGCGTTTAGCGGTATACCTCTTGATTGGATGAAGATGTTATCTGCACCAATTAAGTAGCCGTTAATATGTTTCACTTTCTTAACCATATCTAATGAGAAAAGAGTCTTTTCAGCGTTGATTGAATAGCAAGTAAAACCAACTATAATACAATGAACATGAGCTTTTAACGATGCTTCACTATCCCATATAAACGACTGATGTGCAAATTGTATCTCAACATTCTTCTTTTCAAATAAATGTCGCCAAATGATACCCACTGACTCACCTTGAATAATGGAATTAGTTGATACAAAAGCCGCTTTAATATTGGTGTTCTCCATTAAGGTAGCAGCTTTATTATACCATGCACAAACATAGTCTAGCTTTCCATGCTTGTCAAGATCAGGGAAAGCAACCGCCATATCTTCTGTCTGGGCTTTGGAACGCCATTGATGTCCAACAAAGGGCGGATTTCCGGCGATGTATGATAGTCTATCCTTTGGTACAACGCTCTCCCAGTCCATCCGCAGCGCATTGCCCTCAACGATATTCGCATAGGATTTCAGCGGCAGAAAGTCAAGGTCAATGTTCATCAGGCGTTCTGTTTCCTGCATCATCTGGCTTTCCGCGATCCAGAGTGCGGTCTTGGCAACTGTCACAGCAAAGTCGTTGATCTCAATGCCGTAAAACTGCCCGATCGACATCATGATCGGGTTCAGCGTTTCTGCGCCGAGCATCATCTGACCGCCGACCTGTCCGGTGGAATCTGCAACAATCTGCGCGATGACCTCGTTCTCCAGCTTTCGCAGTGAGAGATAGGTCTCCGTCAGGAAGTTTCCGCTGCCGCAAGCCGGATCCAGGAAGCACAGCGTGGCAAGCTTCTCCTGAAATGCAGGGAGCCGCTTTCTGCGCGTATACACATCTTTCAGCGAGACAATGCTCTCGTATTCCTGCCGCAGATCGTCAAGGAACAGCGGATCAATGACCTTGTGGATGTTCTCGATCGAGGTATAGTGCATACCGCCGCTGCGGCGCGTTTCGGGGTTCAAGGTCGATTCAAAGACCGCACCGAAAATCGTCGGGGAGATGCCCGACCAGTCAAAGTCCTCACTTGCCTTGCGCAGAATCAAGTCCATGATCTCATCCGTCAGGCGCGGAATCTCGATGTGTTCATCTGCAAACAGACCACCGTTGACATACGGAAATGCTGCCAGATCTTCTTCCAGGTATTTATCACGGTCCTCCTGCTTGGTGTCCAGAACCTGAAACAGCTCGATCAGAGCCTTTCGCGCAGATTTCGCGTCAAACTGCTTCATGTAGTCATGGAACATCATGTGTTTGCCGAAGATATTGGCATCCTCTGCATACAGACAGAATACCAGACGGACACACAGCTTGTTCAGGCTCTGCAGCGTCGCAGGAGCTGTCGGATCGGCATACTGTTTCAGCAGCGCATCATACAGTGCGCCCACGATCTCGCCGGCTTTCAAGGAAATCTCCATTTCCTGTTTCATTAGCTCGCTGCCGGAATCGACAAGGAACTGCATCCGATAATATTCTTTCGGAAAGTCTTTCAGGAAGATGATCTCCGGCTCGCCGTTCGGCTTCTCCATGTCATAGATATTAAATTCCGCAAAGTTGCAAGTAATGATCCAGCGCGGACGCTGCGAATATGGCAGTTCCGCCGCATAGCGCTTTGCCTGCTGAAAAGGCGAGAGCATCTGACCGTCAGACTGTTTGATCGCCTTGCGCAGGTCTTTGCCGAGCGATTTCTGCTCGATCATGACATGGGTTGATGGGATATAGCCGTCGATGAAGCTGGTGTGGTCGAGCTGCACCTGATCTTCAAAGCTGATGAAGCCCTTGATATCCTGCACGCCGAATACGCTGACAAGCAAGTCCATCCAGAACTGCTGGCTCTGTCCTTTTTCGTAGCCTTGATCTTTCCAGCGCGCCGCAAATTCCGCAGCAGCCTTCTTTTGTTCATTTGGTGTCATTATGTTCCCTCCGTTTCATGGTTATGGTGACGATATTATCTATATTTTATCACGAATGCGAGGAGAGGTCAAGAGCGAATGTGAACACCGTTCGTTGAATGCTCGAAATATACCACCGGTTTACTTGACATTTCCAAATAGCTGTGCTATAATACAGACAACATCAGACAAAGGCCAGCCGAAAACCGGCTGCTGCGCTGAATCATCTATTATGAAAGGAGTTGCCGAAAATGACACGTTTCGCTATGAACAATCTGTACAGCCACAGTGAATATCGCGAGTTGAGCCTCTATCTGGAAGAGACTCTAATTGTGCTGCATACAGATCATAGTGGATGTGTCGAAACCGCCGGCATGCGCATTTCAGGATAGCATTCTTGTAAATTATCCCTGAAACGAAACACCGTCTGTATGCAGATATACAGGCGGTGTTTTTATTATGTCCGTGTGATGGAATGGAATACATACTTGCCTCAGACACAAGGTTTTGGGAGTTCGAATCTCCC
>JAEEGL016751703.1_pt1 | contig 11817 bp, 9 predicted proteins | sample 9134231 | NCBI WGS metagenome assembly JAEEGL01 (sample SAMN16246548, study PRJNA631951) | gut metagenome | biome: gut microbiome; feature: rumen; material: fiber-attached | host: Bos | place: Iran: Karaj | collected 2018-10 | reverse complement strand
GGCAGCGAGTCGTGCACCATTCTCATTGCGATGTAGGCCTCGTCGATGGCTCGTTGGGGGTCTTGGTAGCGGTTTACGAATGCGGCCTTGTTGTGGCTGTCCACCCATCCACGCAGCCGCAGGTCGATACCGTCGGACGGCAGCCCGTCTCGACAGGCAGCCAGCAGCAGTATGACGGCGGCAGCCGTTATGAATGTTGGAAGACGTTTCATTTGGAATGCAAAATTACACAAAAAAATCGTTTCAATGAAAAAACCGTGCAAAATTCCTGATTTTTTCTTGGAAACTGTTTTGGTTCTATCGTTGAAAAAGATTATTGGCTATTGTCGAGTGGTTTTTTCTGTCTTTTTGCCCCGCCAGCACCCCACTTATCCGTCTGTTTGCCGTTCGTTAACCGTTTGTTTGCCGTTCAACGAACGGCAAACGGCCCCCCAATCGGTAAATTTCGGTAAGATGCGGTAAAAAGCGGTAAGAATCCGTAAGAATCGGTAAAATGCGGTAAGAATCGGTAAGAATCGGTAACGGGGAAAATAAATCTGCGTACTTTTGCACCGCCGATTGGATGCAAAAAGTTTTAGTAAACGCGAATCACCATGAATTTGCCACGAATCAAAACATTTTCAAGAGATTTTATAGAGGTTGCATTAGCGTCTTTGCAGGGTGGCTGTTATTGGCTATTTATCAAATTTCATAAATTTTTTTTCGAAGTATGGAAAAAAATGACTATATTTGCAAAATAATAAACAAATACAATTTATGGAAGAGAACGAACTTATCATTTTGAGCAACAGTAAGAAGCATATTGTCCGCGCAGGTAAGTGGATGGGTGTTTTTTCTATCTTTACAGTCCTTAGTGTACTCTATTTGGTGATTGGAGGCATAGTTGTGCTGTTTATCAGTGGCAACCTTGACGAAGCTACGCCCTACTATCTCGACAACATTCTGGGCTTTGCCGGCATCGCCCTCATTTTGGTGGGTGCCGCGCTGTTGCCCGCCATTGTGTGCATGCGTCGCGCCTCGCATGCTGCAAAGGAAGTGTATTATAATAACGACTTGAATCCCACGGTAGAGTATCTCCGCCAGACTCATTATCTGTGGCACTATACGGTGCTTCTCATGATAGTGGGCTTCTCGCTGGCAGTGCTGGCAGCTGTGGCAGCCGTGATTGTCTACTGGCCTTCGCTCCGTGTGATGTTTGGCTGGTAGGCTGTAAGACATAAGAGTTTTGAATGGTTTGAAGGTTTTATAGGTAAGAGAACCTTTTTAACCCTTTTATCTATGCGACCCTTTTTAACTCTCAATCATTATGAGATACGAGGTTGATTTTCTTGTTATCGGCTCGGGTATTGCGGGGCTGAGTTTCGCCCTTAAGGTGGCACCATACGGCAAAGTATGCATCCTCAGCAAGGGCGAAGCCGCCGAGGGTTCCACCCGCTATGCACAGGGAGGCATTGCCGCCGTGATGTACGACAGCGACAGCTTCGACAAGCACATTCAGGACACCCTTATCGCCGGCGACGGCATCTGCGACCGCAAGGTGGTGGAAATGACCATCCGTGAGGCTCCCGACCGTATCCGCGAGCTGGTGCAATATGGTGTCAACTTCGACAAAAGCCGTGGGAGCGACCGTTTCGACCTCCACCGCGAGGGAGGACACTCCGAGTTCCGCATCCTCCATCACAAGGACAATACCGGAGCCGAGATTGAGCGCGGCCTGTTGGAGGCTGTGTACAGCCACCCCAATATTGAGATTAAAGAGCACCAGTTCGCTATCGACATCATCACGCAGCACCACTTGGGGCAGCGTGTCACCAAGCACACGCCCGACATTGAGTGCTACGGTGTGTATGCCCTCGACTGCAAGACCAACCAGATAGATACCTACCTTGCCAAGGTGACGCTGCTTGCCACGGGCGGCATGGGTAACGTCTATACCACCACCACTACGCCCATCGTCTCGACTGGCGACGGCGTGGCAATGGTGCACCGTGCCCGCGGTGTGTTGGCCGACTTGGAGTTTATGCAGTTCCATCCCACCTCGTTGTACAACCCTGCCGAGAAGCCCGCCTTCCTTATCACTGAGGCAATGCGTGGCGCAGGAGCCATACTCAAAGACTTCAAGGGCAACGAGTTCATGCACAAGTACGACAAGCGGCTCTCCCTCGCTCCGCGTGACATAGTGGCACGCGCCATCGACAACGAGATGAAGATAGCGGGTGTCGACCACCTCTACCTCGATGCCCGAGGCATTGGTAAAAATGAGCTCATTACCGGCTTTCCCACTATCTATGCCAAATGTCTTGAGTTGGGCATCAATATCACCAAGGATATGATACCCATCCGTCCGGCGGCGCACTACCAGTGTGGCGGTATCAAGGTGAATCGCGATGGCGAGTCGTCCATCCACCACCTCTATGCTGCTGGCGAATGTGCCTGCACAGGGCTGCATGGCGGCAACCGACTTGCGAGCAATTCACTCCTCGAGGCGGTTGTCTACGCCCATAATGCTGCCATGAGTGCCATCGAGCGTGTCAAAACCCGTGAATTCTGCCATCAGGTGCCAGACTGGAATGCCGAAGGCATGGTGCTCAACGAAGAGATGGTGCTTATCACACAGACCAAGCGCGAACTGCAGGAGCTGATGTGGAACTATGTCGGTATCGTCCGTAGCGACCTCCGTCTTCAGCGCGCCTTCGACCGCCTCAACCTCATTTTCCGCGAGACGGAAGACCTCTATAACCGTTCTGTCCTCACTGAGGAACTCAGTGAGCTGCGCAACCTCATCGCCTGCGCCTACCTCATTATTAAGATGGCCCGCGCGCGTCGCGAGAATGTGGGACTCCACTATAGCATCGACTTGCTCAAGGACAAATAACCTCTCTAACCCCATTGTCACGATTATCCAGAATACTACGATTACTCCTAATACTTCGAAAAAAAACGCCCGCTATTGAAAACCTACAACTTTGACGAGATAATCCCACGCAAAGGTACCAACTGCGTGAAACACGATGCGCTCCAACAATTCTTTGGCAGCGACGACCTGCTGCCCATGTGGGTGGCGGACATGGACTTTCGTTCGCCCGACTTTGTCATGGAGGCTCTGCGACATCGTTGCGACCACGAGGTGCTGGGCTACCCCATTGCCCCCGACAGCTACTGGCAGGCGGTCACACAGTGGCTTAGCAGCCATTACCATATTGCTGCCGACCGCTCCCAGCTCCACTTCATCCCGGGCATTGTGGCGGGCATCGCCTTCGTGTTGCAGGCCATGACTAGCCCGGGCGACGGCATTCTCGTCACCACACCCGTCTATCCTCCATTCCTCAACCTGCCGCAGAGTGGGCACCGACAGCTCGTCTGCAGTCCGCTCAAGGTCGAGAACGGGCGTTTTGTCATCGACTTCGACGACTTCGAGTGGCGTGCGCGTCAGTGCCGCTGGCTTATCCTCAGCAATCCCCACAATCCGGGTGGCACTGTTTGGGACCACGAAACACTTGGCCGCATTGCCGACATCTGCTATCGCAACAACGTCAATGTCATCGCCGACGAGATACATGCCGACCTCACCCTACCGCCTCATCGGCACATCAGCTTTAGCACCGTCAGCGACAACGCGCGCGACATCTCCATCACCTTCGTCGCCCCCAGCAAGACGTTCAACATCGCCGGTCTCGCCAGCTCGGTCTGCTACTGCCCCAATGAGCAGTTGCGCCAACGCTTCTTTGGCTATCTCGACGGCTACGGTCTGGCAGGCGGTGATATCTTTGCCTACGTCGGTGCCGAGGCGGCCTACACCCACGGCGAGGAATGGCTGCGCCAGTTGCTGCAATACCTACAGGGCAATGTCGATACCCTCAGGACCTTCTTGGCGGAACGGCTGCCGCAAGTGCGCGCCGTCCTCCCCGAAGCCTCATACCTTGCATGGCTCGACTTTTCAGACATGGGGCTTGATCACGACGACATCCTCCAGCGTCTCCTTCATCGTGCCCGCGTGGCACTCAACGACGGCACAACTTTTGGCGGCAAAGACTATCGAGGCTGCTTCCGCATCAACCTAGGCTGCCCTCGCGCCACCCTCCTTGATGCCCTTGAGCGCATTCCCCCAGCCCTAGAATAGGCTTTTGATTCACTAGGAATCTATGGGAAAGGCTTTGTGGGTAAGTGAAGTACTTGGGTGGTTAGAAATGATAGCTGAGAATTAGTGGGTTATGATGTTTTTTTTGATTTTAAGTGTTAAAAACTTGCGTAGATAAAAAAAAATGTCTAATTTTGTTCCCTCATTTGAGTGTGTGCGAGAAGTGGGGATGATGCGTGTAGATGATTGTGTGATAAAGAAATAAATGTATTAACTAACATAAAATTCACAACTATGTCATTACTCATTTTGTTACAAGCTGCTGCCCAGATGGCCTGGGGTTATTTCGGTGCAGCCGTCGGAGCCGGTCTCGCCACAATCGGTGCGGGTCTGGGTATTGGTAAGATTGGTCAGGGTGCCATGGAAGGCATGGCCCGTCAGCCGGAGGCTGGTGGCGACATCCGTTCGACCATGATTATCGCTGCCGCACTGGTTGAAGGTGTTGCCTTCTTCGCAGTGGTTGTCTGCTTGCTGGTTGTCCTCAAGTAAGACCTCCGATGAGAAATGGGATGTTGGCACGATTGGTGCCAACATCCTGTTTACAGCTAAACTAACAAATAATACTGAAACAACAAAGAAAATATACAGATGAATAATCCGTTGATTAATCCCGGTTTGGGTACATTTGTATGGATGCTGGTGTCATTCGGTGTCCTAGTGTTCATACTTGGTAAGTGGGGATGGCCCATGTTGCTGAAGGCGTTGAAGAAGCGCGAGCAAGCAATAGCAGACTCGCTGAACGCGGCTGAGAAGGCTCGTGAGGAGATGAAGCAGCTGGTGGCGCATAACGAAGACCTGCTGAAAGAGGCTAAGGCTGAACGCGACGAGATGTTGCGCAACGCACGACTCACTAGCGAGAAAATCGTGGAAGATGCGCGCCTGAAAGCCACTGAGGAGGCCGACCGCATTGTGGAGAGTGCTCGTGAAAATATCAACTATGAGAAGTTGAAGGCAATGCACGAGTTGAAGAATCAGATTGCCTCGCTGTCGATTGACATCGCGGAGAAGCTGATGAAGGCGGAGCTGAGCGACAGGCAGAAGGCCGACAGCCTGATACAGCGCGAGCTGGAGAACGCACACCTGAATTGAGAATTGCCAGCGTGTCGCCAGTGACATTCTATTCGGCGTGTCGCTAGTGACATTCAATTAATTGAGAATTGAGATATGCAAGATTATAGAATCAATATTAATTACGCTAAGGCGCTGTTTTTGCTGGCGGATGAGACTGGGGAGCAGGAGCGGGTGTCGGAAGATATGCGGCTGGTGAATGCCGTATGTGTCGAGAACCGCGAGCTGAACGCAGTGTTTCGCAACCCCGAAATTAAGGCACCGAAGAAAGAGGCGATAGTATCGGACCTTTTCGGTGCGAGCGTGAGCAAGACGACGATGGCGTTTATCAACTTTGTGGTGCACAAGAAACGTTCGGTGAACCTCAAAGGCATCAGTGCCGCCTATTTGGACCTCTACCGCGAGAGCCGCGGCATAGTGCTGTCGCACATCACGACGGCACAGCCTGTGGACGACGATACCCGCGCGTTGGCGACGAAGGTGATAGCCGACTATACGCACAAGGAGGTAGAGTTGGTGGCGAAGACCGACCCGAAGATTATCGGAGGGTTGGCAATGGAGTTTGACAACAGAATGTACGACGCCCGCATCAGCACCTACCTGATGAAGCTACGGCACTCGTTTGAGGAGAATGTGTACGAGAGCAAGTTGTAAATTAGAAATTAAAAAAATATTAGAATATGTCAGAAATTAAACCCGCCGAGGTATCGGCAATTCTGAAAAAACAACTGGCAGACGTCGACCTCGACGTAGCGCTGGAAGAGGTGGGCACGGTGCTGACCGTCGGCGACGGCATTGCGCGTGTGTACGGCCTTAACAACGCCCAGTCGGGCGAGCTGGTGGAGTTCTCCACAGGCGAACAAGGCATTGTGCAGAACCTTGAGGAGGACAATGTGGGTGTAGTGATGTTGGCAGAGGCCAGCACCATCAACGAGGGCGACACGGTGAAGCGTACGAAGCGCATTGCCTCCATCAAGGTGGGCGAGGGGCTTGTAGGCCGTGTCATCAACACTATCGGTAACCCTATCGACGGTAAAGGCCCCATTGAGGGCGAGCTGTTTGAGATGCCTATTGAGCGCAAGGCTCCCGGCGTCATTTTCCGTCAGCCTGTGGAACAGCCACTGCAGACCGGTATCAAGGCTATCGACTCGATGATTCCCATCGGTCGTGGCCAGCGTGAGCTGATTATCGGCGACCGCCAGACTGGCAAAACTGCTATTGCCATCGACACCATCATCAACCAGAAGAACTTCTACGATATCGGTGACCCAGTGTACTGCATCTATGTGGCCTGCGGACAGAAGGGCTCAACGGTTGCCAACTTGGTGAAGAACTTGGAGGAGAAGGGTGCGATGGCCTATACCATCGTTGTGGCTGCTACGGCATCCGACCCTGCAGCCATGCAGTTCTATGCCCCCTTTGCGGGTGCCGCCATTGGCGAGTATTTCCGTGATACGGGACGCAACGCGCTGGTGATATACGACGACCTGAGTAAGCAGGCTGTCGCCTACCGTGAGGTGTCGCTGTTGCTGCGTCGCCCGCCGGGACGTGAGGCATACCCTGGCGATGTGTTCTACCTGCACAGCCGCCTGTTGGAGCGTGCTGCCCGCATCATCCAGAGCGACGATATAGCCCGCCAGATGAACGACTTGCCTGCCTGCTTGAAGGACAAGGTGAAGGGTGGCGGCTCGCTGACAGCACTGCCTATCATCGAGACGCAGGCTGGCGACGTGTCGGCATACATCCCCACCAACGTCATTTCGATTACCGACGGACAGATATTCTTGGAGACCAACCTGTTCAACTCGGGTATCCGTCCTGCCATCAATGTGGGTATCTCGGTGTCGCGTGTGGGTGGTAAGGCACAGATTAAGTCGATGAAGAAGATTGCCGGTACGCTGAAACTCGACCAGGCGCAGTACCGCGAGCTGGAGGCGTTCTCCAAGTTCGGCTCAGATCTCGATGCCGCCACCAAGGCAGTGCTTGACAAGGGTGCGCGCAACGTGGAAATCCTCAAGCAGCCGCAGTACACCCCCATGGCTGTGGCAGATCAGGTGGCAATCATCTATTGCGGTACGAAAGGCTTGCTGCAGAAGGTACCCACCGAGCAGGTACACAACTTTGAGACAGAGTACCTCTTCTTCCTGCATCAGAACCATGCCGGCATCTTGGACAACCTTGGCAAAGGCAAGTTGCTGGACGAGGATTTGGAGACACTGAGGAAAGTGGCCCTCGATATGGCCAACAAATACGCTAAGTAAGTAATGTATACGCAGATTGTGGGTTCGTAGGGCAGTGCCCTGCACCCACAGTTGCTGCGCTAAAATCTATTTATATGGCTAATCTAAAAGAAGTACGCACCCGCATCGCCTCGGTCAGTTCTACGCAGCAGATTACTTCTGCCATGAAGATGGTTTCTGCCGCGAAATTCCGCCGTGCGCAGAATGCCATCATCGGTATGCGGCCGTATGCCAACCAACTGGGTGACATCGTATCCGATATTGACACGGGCGACGGCGTACAGACCCCATACCACGAAGTGCGCAAACTGGAGCATGTGTTGCTGGTAGTTGTCACCTCTAATAAGGGACTCTGCGGAGCGTTTAACAGCAACGTTATCAAGCAGGCGCAAGCGCGTATCGAATACTACCGCTCCATTGCTACCGCCGAACAGCCCGCACAGCTGAGCATGATTACCATCGGCAAGCGTTGTAGCGAGTATTTTGGCAAACGTTTCGACAATGTTGTCGGCAGTTACGACGGACTGCTTGACAATGCCTCGTTTGATTCCATTGCCACCCTTGCCGACGACATTCTGCAGCAGTATTGCGACAAGAAGTACGATCGTGTGGAGCTGGTCTACAACCAGTTTAAGAACTCCTTAGTACAGATACTGATGACGGAGCAGTTTCTTCCCGTCATGCCCAACACCAATAGTGGCAACGGTAGCACGGCTGTCAGGCAGACCGCCAACGACTACATCTATGAGCCTTCCAAAGAGGAAATCCTCGCCGAGATCATTCCGCTCACGTTGCGGTCGCAGTTCTACCGTGTTGTGCTCGACTCGCTGGCATCGGAACACGGAGCCCGCATGAATGCTATGCAGAAGGCTACCGACAATGCCACCGAACTGCTTAAGGAATTACGACTTAGTTACAATAAAGCCCGTCAGGCTGCTATCACCAATGAGATTATTGAGATTGTCAGTGGTTCCGAGGCACTTAAAGGATAGATTTTTAATGTTCTACTCAAGTTTTATAGTTGGTGGCATAAGGGCTTGTCCCATGTGCCACTTTTTGTTTGGCTGTAAATAATCAATTAATAAATAGTATAGCGATGAATCCTACAAAAAAGATCAGTTTGTTAATCACCTTTCTACTGGGTTTGGGCAGTGCTATGGCGGCACCTGTTAATCCTCAGACAGCTCTCCGTGTAGCTGAGAATTTCTGGAAAGGCCACACTCAGCAGGTTGCCATTGTCGAGCAGGTACAGGATGCCTCGTTCGAGCATCTCTACATCTTCCATGTGAATGAAACCGAGGGTTTTGTCATTGTGGCTGCCGACGACCGCGCCTATCCTATCCTTGCCTATGGCGATGACGATGTGGCTGGCGATATGGGTCCTGAAACCCGTTTCTGGCTAGGACAATATGAGCGCGAGATAGAAGCATTGGCATCAGGTGCGGTGCGCAACGACGATGCCATACTGGCAGACTATATAGCCCGCCAGTGGGACAGGCTCTTGTCGGGCACATGGTCGGAGCCCAAAAGTGGCAACATGGTGCCGGCGATGCTCACCACTCGTTGGAATCAAAGCCCGCTGTATAACTATTACTGTCCAGCTGGCTGCCCGGCTGGTTGCGTCGCCACAGCCATAGCGCAGGTGATGAAGTTTTGGAACCACCCAGTCAAGGGTTCATGGAGCCATAGCTACAACACCCCACACGGTACGTTAAGTGCCAACTTTGATAGCACCTACTATGATTGGGACAACATGCCCAATAGTTTATCTGGCTCCAGCACCATGGCGCAGATTCATGCCGTGGCGGAACTTAGCTATCATGTTGGCGTTGCCGTGGAAATGGACTATGGCACTGACGGCAGCGGGGCCAGCATGATAGGCAGCGGCTATGGCCCATCGGGTGTTAGTGCCCTGAAGTATTATTTTGGCTATAGTAACACGACTCGTGGTGTATATAAGTATAGCTATTCCGATTACGAGTGGGTTAATATGCTGAAGACCGAACTCGACCAAGGTCGCCCGATACCTTATGCAGGATATGACAACTCGGCCGGACACGCCTTCGTTTTTGATGGCTACAACAGTAGTAGTCAGTTCCATGTCAACTGGGGCTGGGGTGGTGCCTATAATGGCTTCTACACCATGGGGGCTCTCAATCCCGGTGGTGGCGGAGTAGGCACCAACACGTCCAACACCTTTAACTCGACAAATCAGGCAATCTTCGGCGTTGAACCCCAAGCACGTTTGGGTGCACACCCTTCGTCACTTTCATTCTCTGGGAATGGGGGTAACTGCACCATTGCAGTCACCAGCAACACGGGCAATAACTCTGACTGGACTGCCACCAGCAGTGCAGGTTGGCTCAGAATCAACCCCACCACTGGTGCAGGCAATGGTGGCAGTACCACTGTAACCGTCATAGCTGACCCCAATGTTCCCGGCTCGATTCTCGACCGTTATGCCACCATTACTTTGGTGCAGGATAGCGACACGGTTGTAGTACCCGTCTATCAGTTCAGATGCCAGTTGGAAGATATGTGCGAACTTACCGTCAATGCCTACGACCGCACTGGCAACGGCTGGAATGGCGGATACCTCACACTGGAGTCCCCCACGGGAGCCCTTTATGGAACTATGCACCTTGCCGATGGCTCCTATGGCATCCGTGAGTTCTCGGTCTGTCCCGATACCGTGTTGGCCATTTGGCATGCGGGTTCTGCCGACAACGACTGCGCCTTCTTCATTGAAAATGCTGCCGGCGTTGTCTGGGTCAACCACGCCGCCGCCACGCCCATTGCCAATGGCGACACCTTCCTTATTGTCAATCCATGCAGCACTACTGGCGGGCTAGATCCCGTTCGTTATACAGTGGCGGTGGATGTGAACGATACCGTAAAGGGCTATGTGGAGGGACCGAGTGACACGGTGGCGTTTGGCGAAAGTCTGACACTGACAGCCAGAGCCAATGAGGGTTACCGTTTTGTCAAATGGGCCGACGCCTCCGTGCTCAATCCTCGGACACTCACTATTGTTGCTGACCGTTCCCTTGCTGCACGTTTCGACGACCTAGGTACCGACACGCTGCATTACGACAACGGCACCTACCAGACCACCTATGGTGATGAGGAAGGCACCCATTGGGGCATCCGGATTCCACAATCGGGGTTGATTGGACACGCCACCCTTCAAAGCGTGAAATTCTACAACGTCCGCTCAGGCAACTATACCCTCAACATATATCAAGGCGATGCGCCTAGAAGCTCCACTCGTGTAGGTTCCATCGACTTCTACCAAAGCCGCCAGACACGCTACCGTTGGGTAGAAAAGGTGCTTGACTCCGCCATTGTTCTCGACCATAGCCAACCATTGTGGATCGTACTCAACTACAGTGGCAACGAGGCTCCCGCTACAGCCACGGCCTGGTGTGGTAACGACGACGGTAGCTGGTACACTTCCGATGGAATTAACTGGAACACACTTTCCAGTCAAGGTCTATCAGCCACATGGATGATGCGTGCCCATATGCCTTACGACCCCAATGAGTATACCCTTACAGTCTCTACCAACAACAAGCGTTGGGGCACAGCTACGGGTGGTGGCGTATACCGTTACGGGCAGGCGGCGACCCTTGTGGCCACAGCTAGCGAGGGCTACCATTTCGCACGTTGGAATGATAACAACACTGACAATCCCCGCACTTATTATGTTAAAGGAGACCAACAAATTCGTGCCATCTTTGCCGAAGGGGAGGTAGGCATTTCCGATGCCTTGCCCGATGGCGTGACGCTCTATGTCGAGGGACGCAGCCTATTTGTGCGTGGAGCTGACGGTCGCTGTCTTAGTGTATACGACGCGCTTGGTCGCTGTGTCTATCATGCCGACAAACACCATGTCATGTCTATTGTTCTGCCAGCCGCAGGTGTCTATGTCGTGCGGTTTGACAACAATGCTGTGTGCAAGGTGATAGCAACTAACTAGTGAAATGGCAGCTGAGAAGCCTTTACCCTAACAACGTACAACCTTACAACGTATTATATATCAATATGGAAAAGAAACAAAACTACACTATCCCCATCATCGTGATGTTCCTGCTATTCTTTATGATAGCGTTTGTTACAAACTTTGCAGGCTCTATGGGTGTCATTGTCAAGAACCAATTCGGTACGAGCAATGCTGTCGCCCAGTTGGGTACACTGGCTAACTTCATTGCCTACGCCTGTATGGGCATCCCAGCAGGCATCATCCTGCGACGTAAGGGCTATAAGTTTACCTCCCTGCTGGCTGTCACCGTCGGTCTCGTCGGTGTTGGTATTCAGTTTCTCTCTGGCTATGCCGGCAGTTTTGCCGTCTATGTCACGGGTGCCCTCGTG
>JAEEGL016473215.1_pt1 | contig 11817 bp, 7 predicted proteins | sample 9134231 | NCBI WGS metagenome assembly JAEEGL01 (sample SAMN16246548, study PRJNA631951) | gut metagenome | biome: gut microbiome; feature: rumen; material: fiber-attached | host: Bos | place: Iran: Karaj | collected 2018-10 | reverse complement strand
GGGGGCTGGGGGGGGGGGGGGGGGTGAGCTCCTGGGCGGTGGGGTCGTCCTTGGGACCGCCCGCAAGCAGCCTGACGGCCAGGTAAATGAGACCGATCAGTATCACGGCCGCAACTATTATCGCGGGCAGCTTGCCGTTAAACGGGTTTTCCACCAGTTCCTCTTCAGGTTCGGGAGTGGCTTCCTTCACGGCCTTTTTCCTCTCCACGAACCAGGTGGTGCCGCCTGCGGTAAAGGAGGTGTATCTTTTGTCCGCGGATTCGTCCAGTTCTTCCATCGCCTGGCTGAGCGCGCGTTTGTACGCGTCCTCATGGCCGGGCTTTACGGCGAGCCTGCCGTTTTCAAGCCTCTGGCAGTGCCTTTCCGGGCAGAACTCCAGCAGCTTGCGTCTGGCTTCCTTTTCGTTGTCGTAAGCAGCATAGATATTCATTACGCCGTCGGAGCTCTTTAAGCGGCCCACCACGTAGCGGGACGCCAGAACGGTGCCGGCTTTTGCGGCGCCTTCGTTTAAAGCGGACGCGTTGTCGAACCCGCAGTTCGGGCAGACACCGTCCGCGCCTACGGGCTTAAAGCAGTTATAGCATCTTTGTTTCATTTACTCTACCTCCCCGGGAGGGCTTGTCAGCAGCCTTACTACCGTTTGGCGAAGATTGTCGAAGATTTGTTCCGGAGTTCCGGTGGCGTCCAGGCGTTTATAGCGTTTTTCTCCGCTTTCGCACAGGGCGATAAAGGCCTCATATACCCGCCGCTGCAGTTTTTCTTTTGAAAGCTCTATACGGTCGGCGGCCTGTTCTCCCAGACGGCGCTTGAGCGCCTCGTCCGGGCTGATGTCGAATACTACCGTCAGATCGGGCGTGCATTTGGCAAGGGCGTGCTCGTTTATCTGCCTGACCCAGTCGCCCAGACCGCGCCCGTAGCCCTGGTAGGCGATGGAGGAGTCCACGAAACGGTCGCACAGCACGAGCTTGCCACGGTTGAGCGCGGGCAGTATGGTGTCGCTTATGTGCTGCTGACGGGCGGCGGCAAACAAAAGCGCCTCGCACTCGTCCGTCATGCCAAGGCTGCTCACGTCGAGCAGTACGCCGCGGATCCTCTCGGAAATGGGGCGGCCGCCCGGTTCCCGCGTGGCGACCACGTCCAAGCCGAGCCTCTCAAGCTACGCCTTGAGCAGGCGGCTCTGGGTGGTCTTCCCGCAGCCGTCGGAGCCTTCGAGGGTTATAAAGAAGCCCGGCATGCGCGGCGCGTCTCCCAGCAGCTGCTGCCTCAGGGAAGCGGGATCGGGGGCGATGGCGTCGGGCTTGCAGGCGTCAAGCTCTTCGCGTGAACCGTAACCGTAACCTGCGGCAATGGAGTACACGCCCGCCTTGCGCGCGCCGTCTATGTCGAAAACGCGGTCGCCCACCATGCAGGCGTCCGCCTTGTCCGTTTTGAGCGCGGAAGTGATAAGCTCACACTTGGTTATGATGTGGGCGTTGTTTTCGTTCGGGGCGACTACGTCGTCAAAAAACGGCAGCAGCCCGAAATATTCCAGTGTCTTTACGCACAGGGAACGGGACTTTGAGGAGGCGAGAGTGATGATCGCGCCTTCGCGCTTGAGCGAAAAGATCGTTTCGTAGATGCCGGGGTAGACCGAGGCTTCCTTCCAGCCAATCGCCACGTGCCTTTCCCTGAACAGGGCGGTCGCCCGGACGGATTCGTCTTCGGTCATGCCGCACAGGCGCTTAAAGCTGTCCCTGAGGGGCGGACCCACGAACTCCAGCAGCTTGTCGTCCGGGAGGGCAGGGAAGCCCATTTTGTCTATGGCGTAGGCGGCGGAAGCGCAGATGCCCGGAGCCGAGCGGGTTATGGTGCCGTCCAGATCGAATATGACCTGCCTGAATCTGAGGGACATTACACGATCCTCCTGGCCCAGGAGAACACCCGGTTGTAATAACCGGTGGTGATGGAGGAAATGATGACCTTGCCCGCGGCGGAGGAGGCGTGTATGAACTTGCCGCCGCCCAGGTAGATGCCCACGTGGTCGCTGAGGTCCGAGTCGGTAATGGTGTTCATGCACACGATATCGCCGCGCTTCATCGCGCTCACGCTCTCTATCTTGGTGCCTCTGCCGTAACCCTGGGCATACGCGCTGCGGCCCAGGGAGATGCCGATCTTCCTGTAGCAGTAGCTGGTGAAGCCGGAACAGTCGAAGCTGTTGGGGCCGGAAGTGGCGTAAATGTAGGGCTTGCCCAGCTGCTGCAGGGCGTGGGTGACAACGGTCTCTATGTTAGAGGAGCCCGTGCCGCTGGCGGGGTCGTCGTTGGGGTTGGTGGAGTAGTTGCCGGTGGAAGCGCTGCCTCCGCTTGAGGATGAACCCGAGCCGCTGACGGCGGCGCCGGTGTTCTTGGGCGCGGAGGAAGAGAACAGGCTGGACAGGGTGGCAGGATCGGCCACGCCGGTCTCCTCAAGCCCGGCCTTCTTCTGGTACAGCTTTACGGCGCTCAGGGTGATGTTGCCGAAGTCTCCGTCTATGCCGGCGCTCAGATAACCCTTGTAGGTCAGGCGGGTCTGCAGACGGGTCACGTCGCTGCCCACCGAACCCTTAGACAGGTTGGCGGTTTTGATGGAGCTCTGAGGCGCGTGGCCGCCGTAGAGCACGCGCTGGGTGGTCTTGTCCGCAACGCCGCTGGCGCTCAGGCCGATCTGGTTCTGGAAGCGGGACACCGCGTTCGTGGTGAGCGAGCCGTAGTTTCCGGCGGGCAGACCGTCGAAATAACCCAGGTCTTCCAGCTTTTTCTGCAGGGCGAGGATCTGGTTGGCCGCGGATACGCCGTTTTTGAGCTCGATATAATCGGTCGCGGACAGGGTGTTCCTGAGCAGGTACGCGGTCACGCCGGAGTAGCTGATGCGCGCCCACTTGTCCGTATATGCGGTGACGGTAACGTTTGTGGCGATGGGGATGGTGCCCAGCCGGTTCGCGCTCTCAAGCGCCGCGGCGTAGGCGGGGGCGGCGCAGATCACAGTGGCCTCAAAAGTCATCTCCGTCGGGGAAATGAATTCGTCCAGGTGGATCTTGAGCCCGGTCACGGGATAATAGCCCTTGTGCCCGTTGCGCTCTATCAGCGCCCAGTAGGTGTTGTGCGCCAGCACGTTCACTTTCATTCCCGCGCTGACGGAGCCTGCGCCGGTGCTGGCGTCGTAGGCGTATTTCTTTACGCTGCCCGCGACGGTGACGGTGGCCTGATAGCGTTCGTCTTCGTTCAGGGTGACGCTGGAGTACCTGACCAGGGAATTGATGTCCACATAGCCCTTGTGGCCGTTGCAGTCGATAAGACCCCACTGGCCGTTATGCCCGAGCAGCGTCAGGAAAGTGTCCTGGTTAAGGGTGGCAAGGGTATCGGAAGATGTGGTGGCGTAAGCGTACACCTTGGTCTTTTTGTTTGTGAGCGCAGAGATGTTTTCGGTCTGCTCCAGCGTGGGGTTGGTGATCGCGGAGAGGCTGGAGGCGGTGCAATAGCCCCGGTTGCCGCGGTATTCCACCAGCGCCCAGGTGCCGTTTGTGGCAAGCACGGTCACTTCGGACCCGGAGGTGAGGGAACCGACCGTCTTGGAGGAACTGGAAGCGTATTTATAGAAGGTCACGCGGCTGGCGGAGACCTGCGCTTCCGCACGCATGGCGGGCTGCAGGGTGACGTCGCTGACCTTTGTGAGCGCGCTCAAAGAGGTGTAGCCCTTTGTGCCGGACACGATCACCGCAGCCCAGGCGCCGTTCCAGCCCCATACGGTGAGCTCCTGGCCCATGGACAGGGTCCTGATTTTCTCGGAAGCGGTGGAGGGAGACTTGTACAGAGGCACGGAGCAGTTGGCGAAAGCCGGTATGTTCTGGTTGGTCGCCGTGCTCGGGGTGGGGGTGGGAGTGGGCTTGGGAGTCGGGGTGGGCGTAGCGGAGCCCGCTTTGGGTGTGGCGGTGACGCCGGGCACAATGTTCACGTCTTTGCGCTCCACAAAGCCGACATTTTTGCCGTTTTCCAGCTTGACCCAGTTGTCGTTCATGTCAAGGATGGTGAAGTCGGCGCCCCTGTTCATTACGGCGATAACGTTGGAATTCGTGCTGTAAGAAGCGTATATCTTGGTTTTGTCCTGTTTTATGTAAGCCAGTCCGGTGGGGGTGGGAGTCGGCACGGCAGAAGCGGTGGGAGTGGGGGTCGTGGTAACGCTTCCCGGCGCGGGAGTGGCGGTGACGCCCACACGGATGTTGAGCTGCGACATCTTGACGTAGCCGATGGAACTGCCGTTCTGGAGCCTTGCCCAGGAGCCGTTAGTGGCGAGCACGGTGAAGGTCTGCCCCTGCTTGGCGACCATAAGGACATTCGAGGAAGCGGACGCGGAAGCGTAAACGTTCGCCGTGGCGGAGGTTATGGTGCCCAGACCGGACAGGGAGCCGCTGTCGGTGTTCGCGGTCGCGGTGGGCGTGGGGGTAGGCTTCTCCACAGGGGTAAGCTGGCTGAGCAGAGAATAGCCGGTTTTGCCTTTGTAACTTATCTTGGCTATTTTGCCGGATGTTGCCAGCACCGTTACACGGGTGCCCTTGTTCAGGTATCCCAATATGCCGTAAGCGGTGGTGGGACCTGAGCGCACCACCATGCGGTTCACATTAACCTCAGCCTCGTAACTTTCCGCTCTGGCTGCCGGAAACAGCGCGATAATAAACGCCAGCGCCAAAGCGATGGACAGCAGTTTTGTGGGCAGGTTTTGATTTTTCATAGCGTACTTCCTCGAAACACTTTTTTATCAAAAAACCACGGGTATATGTACTCGGAAATATTATACAACTCCGGCAATAATTTTGCAATATCATTTACACGATTTAGAGATTTATTTGTAGCAAAAACGAAACCAAGGCTAACAAAACAGAAAATAATATGTGCTAAAATCACAATAATAGCACAAAACGGAGGCTTTTTTATGAATAATACCCAGCGGCTCCACGCTATAATGAACTATGAAAAATATGACCGCATGCCCCTGGTGGTCTTCGGATTCTGGCGCGAGACACTGCTGAAGTGGGCGGAGGAAGGGCATATCACCATCGAGGATGCCAATAACTGGGGAGACGGCAACGCGACCGACCATAAGATAAACCAGCTGCTGGGTTTTGACTTCAACTGGGGCGGCGGTCTGGGCTTCAGCGGCTTTCTGAACCCGTCATTCAAGTCCGAAGTGCTGGAGGTGCTGCCTGACGGCAGCGAGATCCGCCGTGACAGCATGGGGCTGATCACCAAGAGCAAGCCGGGCGTGGTGTCCATACCCGCCCACGTGGGCACTACCCTGAAGGACAGGAAAGCCTGGGAGGAGGAATACCTGCCCCGGCTCAGATTCTTCCCGGAAAGAGTGGACGGTGAGAATATCAAGCGGGAATATGAGCGCCTTAAAGGGGAAGACCACCCGATATACCTGCATCTCGGCTCGCTTTACGGCAATGTCAGGAACATGGTGGGCGTGGAAGAACTGAGCTACCTGGCCGTGGATGACGAGGAGCTTTATGAGGAGATCGTGGATACGGTCGACTCCCTGTGCTACGAATGCGTGAAAGAAGCCATGAAGCTGGGACTCAAGTTTGATTACGGCCATTTTTGGGAGGACATATGCTTTAAGACCGGTCCGCTGCTCAGACCCGCGGTGTTCGGGCGGCTTACCGGCAAATGGTATAAAAAGATCACGGACGAGATGCGCGCCCACGGTACGGATATAATCTCTCTGGACTGCGACGGCAAGATAGACGAACTGGTGCCCATATGGCTGGAAAACGGCGTAAATACCATGTTTCCCATAGAGGTGGGCACATGGAACGCCTCGATAGCGCCCTGGAGAGAAAAATACGGCCCGGCCATCAAGGGCGTGGGCGGCATGGACAAACGGGTGTTCAGCAAGGACTTTAAGGCGGTGGACGCGGAGATAGAACGCTTAAAGCCCCTTATCGACCTGGGCGGATACATTCCCTGCCCCGACCACAGGATCGCGCCGGACGCCAAGTGGGACAACGTCAGGTATTACTGCGACCGTTTCCGTCAGGAATTCGGCGGCTGAGACGGCTTAGCTTCCCTGCGCGGGCTTAAAGCCCTGGCGCAGGGTTTTTCTATTACATAGGTCATAAACGCCGCGAACAGCAGGGCGGCGATGAAGCAGACCAACGTATACCGGTGCTGCCAGACCGTCTGACCGTCCATGTTCGGGGTACTGCCCGTGTATGAAGGTATGCGCGCCTGCTTAAGACGCACCGCCAGGGTCTGGTGCCAGATGTAGAAGTTGTAGGAAATCCCCGCAAAGAACAGCACTATGCGGTTGGAACACAGTTTTTTGACCCATCCGAAGCTCAGGCTTAAGCATACCGTGAATGTGCACATGAGCAGGGACAAAGGCAGCGCGAACCACATCTGCGCCTGCCTTTCCGTCTCGCCGCCCGTAAACGTGGCAAGGCTCTTCATGAGGAAGTGCGCGCCCAAAACGCAGCCAAGACCGGCGAAAGTGAAAGCGAGGAGCGCATACCTGCCGAAACCGTGTTCCTTCACGCGGTAATAAACATACGCTCCAAGCATGCCTGTGCCGAAAACGTCAAGGGTGGTGCTCAGGCGGTTTATGTATAAAGTGGAATCCGGGATATATGCGCGGATAAGCAGCTTTACCAGAGTGGAGATAGCCAGCATCCCGGCAAAGACGAGATACGGTTTCTTTTTGAAGCACCGGGCGAGCAGGGGAAATATCAGGTACAACTGCATTTCCACGGCGACGGTCCACAGGGCGTGGCTGAAGTGGGATGCCTGATAGCCTTCGTATACCAGGTTATGCGTGAATGTCAGATGGCTTAGCAGATCCTTAAGCATGAATCCCAGGGAAGGATACGGGTCGTCGGGGATTATGACGAAACAGCCGAAGATCACAAGGCACATGAGGTAAGATGGTACTATGCGCGCGATCCTGCCCAGGTAAAAGCGCTTTACGGAGGGATATCTTCCGCTCAAGCTGCCCAGCATGAGCACGAAGCCGCTGAGCATGAACATCACGTACACAAACATATACCCCCTGCTCACAAGGGGGTATAGATTGAAATAATGCCCGAAAAGGGTAAAGCTGGGATTCAGCCAGCTCTGCTGCCAGATGTGGTACCAGCCCACTATGCCTATGCTGATGACCCGCAGTATATCCGCAGCGGGGGCGCGGTCTGAATTATTCATACTTTGCCAGTTCGGCACGCACGGACTGTATCTGCCGGGCGGTCTGCTCGGGGGAGGTGCCGCCCAGGCTGTTCCTGCGCTTAAGGCACGCGTCAAGGCTGATGAAACCGTACACATCGCTGCAGAACGCGGGGCAGAAATGCTGATAGTCGGCAAGCTCGGCGCTTTCCAGAGTCTTGCCTTCGGATATAAGGTATTTGACCAGGGAGCCTACGGCTTTGTATGCGTCACGGAAAGGCACGCCTTTGGCGGCAAGGTAATCCGCCGCGTCGGTGGCGTTTATAAAGCCCCGGGCAGCGGCGAGAAGCATGTTTTCGGTTTTCACGCTCATGGTCTCCAGCATGGGGATACACACTGTCAGAGCGGCTTTTACCGTGTCAAAGCTGTCGAAGATCGCCTCTTTGTCTTCCTGCATGTCTTTGTTGTAGGCGAGGGGCAGCCCCTTGAGCATGGTCAGCAGGGACATGAGATCGCCGTTCACCCGGCCTGTTTTGCCCCGTGTAAGCTCCGCCAGATCGGGGTTTTTCTTCTGGGGCATAATGGAGGAGCCGGTGGAGTATTCGTCCGCCAGCTCGACAAAGCGGAACTCCCAGCTGGACCAGAGGATGACCTCCTCCGACAGGCGGGAGAGGTGGGTCATTATCAGGCTCAGAGCCGCGGCGAGCTCCACGCAGAAGTCCCGGTCGCTCACGGCGTCTATGGAATTCAGGCAGGGCGCGTCAAAACCCAGCAGCTGGCTCGTCAGCTCCCGGTCGATGGGGAATGACGTGCCGGCCAGTGCGCCGGCGCCCAGGGGACAGCGGTTCATGCGCTTTTCCGCGTCGGACATGCGGCCCATGTCCCGCAGAAACATCTGCGCGTAGGCCAGCAGCTGCTGGGCAAAGCTCACGGGCTGCGCCCTCTGCAGGTGGGTGTAACCGGGCATGATGGCTTCGGTATACTTTTCTGCCTTGTCGGTAAGGGCGCGGGCCATTTTTGCCAGCAGGGAGATGACGTTTTCCGCCTGTCCCTTCAGGTACAGCCTCACGTCCGTTGCGACCTGGTCGTTGCGGCTGCGGGCGGTGTGCAGCTTTTTGCCCGGAGCGCCCACCCGCCGGGTCAGTTCGGCTTCAACGAAAGTGTGGATATCCTCCGCTTCGGGGGATATCGCCAGTTTGCCTGAAGATATATCTTCAAGTATGGCGTTTAAGCCGCTTTCTATTGCGGCGTGATCCTCTGCGGAAATGATGCCTGTTTCACACAGCATCCGCGCGTGGGCGAGTGAGCCCAATATGTCCTCACGGTACATGCGCGAGTCTACGCGTATGGAGGAGTTGTAGTCGTTGGCGGCGCCGCTGAGGCCGCCCGCAAGGCGGCCTTCCCAAAGCTTGGAGTCCATTAGATGATCCTTATTTGTTCAGTTTCGCGTTGAGTTTTGCCTGGACTTTGATGGGCAGCCCGAACAGGGTTATGAAGCCCTTCGCGTCCTTCTGGTCGTACACGTCGTCCTCGTCAAAGGTGGCGATCTCCGCGTCGTACAGGCTGTAGGGACTGGTCATGCCCGCGGGGATGATGTTGCCCTTATACAGCTTGAGTTTCACGTCGCCCGTAACGTTTTTCTGGGTCTCGTCCACGAAAGCGCTCAGCGCCTGGCGCAGGGGAGTGTACCACTGGCCGAAATATACCAGTTCGCTGAACTTCTGCGCGGCGACGGCCTTGAAATGCATGGTCTCGCGGTCGAGGCAAAGGGTCTCCAGCAGTTCGTGGGCCTTGTAGAGTATGGTGCCGCCGGGAGTTTCGTACACGCCGCGGCTCTTCATGCCGACCAGGCGGTTTTCCACCAGGTCGATTATGCCTATGCCGTGCTTTCCGCCCAGTTCGTTCAGTTTTTCTATAAGCTGCACGCTGTCAAGTTTCTCACCGTTGACCTTTACGGGCACGCCCTGTTCGAAGGAGACGGTCACATACTCGGCTTTGTCAGGCGCCATTTCGGGAGACACGCCCATCTCCAGGAAGCCGGGCTGGTTTATCTTGGGTTCGTTGGCGGGATCCTCCAGATCCAGTCCCTCGTGGGACAGGTGCCACAGATTCTTGTCCTTGGAATAGTTGGTCTCGCGGCTGATTTTCAGGGGGATATTGTGGCTTTCGGCGTAATCGATCTCCTCTTCGCGGCTCTTGATCTTCCACTCTCTCCAGGGGGCGATCACCGGCATGTCGGGAGCGAAGGCCTTTATGGCCAGCTCGAAACGCACCTGGTCGTTGCCCTTGCCGGTGCAGCCGTGGCAGATGGCGTCCGCGCCTTCCTTGAGCGCGATTTCAACTATGCGCTTGGCGATTATGGGACGGGCGAAGGAGGTGCCCAGCAGATATTCGCCTTCGTATTTCGCGCCCGCTTTCAGGGTGGGGAAGATGTATTCGTCCACAAATTCCTGTTTGAGGTCTTCTATATAAAGCTTGCTGGCTCCGGTCTTGAGAGCCTTTTCGTTGAGACCGTCCAGCTCGGTGCCCTGGCCTACGTCGCCCGACACGGCGATGATCTCGGGATCGTCATAGTTCTCTTTGAGCCAAGGGATTATAACGGACGTATCCAGGCCGCCGCTGTAAGCCAGCACGATTTTATTATACTTTTTCATATATAGCCTCCGAAAATGAATAATGCTGTATAATTATGAGACATTATACAGCATTTGTCAAGTAAAGAATCTGTATAATTGTATAATTATACCGACGTGGCGCTCAACAGACTGCCATAATCGGGATACGGCCACACATCCGCGGGACACAGCGCCTCAGCTTCGTCAGAGTGACCGCGCGCGAGTTTCATAAGAGGGAGCACCTTTGCGCAGTAGCATTCTGCCTTTTCCATCTCGCTCGGTTTGTCTTCCGCCTCGTCCAGCGCCATATCCAGCGCGGCGCAGGCGTCGAAGAGCTGGTTGCACAGAACGTTCAGCGTGGACAGGGTGAGGCTCTCGCTCCTGGGCTCGACCCCCGCCTGCTGCTTTTTGAGTATGCCGTCCGCGAGGCGCAGCGTGTACTCCTGGGCGGCAGGCAGCACGCCCTTGCGCAGCATGTCGGTCAGCGTGTGCGCTTCTATGGCCACTATCTTGGAATAGTTTTCCAGCATTATCTCCCGGCGGGAGTACATCTCCGTCTGGGACAGCACGCCGTGACGGGTGAGCAGGACCATGTTCTCGGGCACGCAGTAGCGCTTCATGGCGTCTACGGCAGTATCGAGCCGTGGCAGGCCGCGCTTTTCGGCCTCTTTCGCCCAGTCGAGGGAATAGTTGTTGCCGTTGAACAGTATCTTTCCGTGCTTGGAGAGCGTTTGACGGACGATCTCCCTTACGCCGAGTGCGGTGTCGCCGCAGTCGTCCAGGATCTGCGCGAAGTGCTCCAGACTGTCCGCGACGGCGGTGTTGATTATGACGTTTATGTCGGCTACGGAGAAAGAGGAACCCACGGCGCGGAACTCGAATTTGTTGCCGGTGAACGCCACGGGAGACGTGCGGTTACGGTCGGAAGTGTCTTTCATCACAGGGGACAGGGTGTCGACTCCGCCGGTGATGTATTCGCGGTCCGCGCGTCCGGGCTGCTGCCCCTCGGCCACGTCTTTGAGCATGCGGCACAAATCGTCGCCCAGATACATGCTGATTATGGCAGGGGGAGCTTCGTCTCCGCCCAGGCGCAGGTCGTTGCCCGCGCTGGCCACGCTGACCCGGAGCAGTTCTGCGTACCTGTCCACGCCGCGTATCATTGCGGACAGCATCAGCAGGAACACCGGGTTTTCCCAGGGCTTGTCGCCGGGTTCCAGCAGGTTCGTCCCGTCGTCCGTCTGCAGCGACCAGTTGTTGTGCTTACCGGAGCCGTTTACGCCTTTGAAGGGCTTTTCGTGCAGCAGGCACACCAGTTCGTGGCGGGATGCGACCCGCTTCATGATTTCCATCGTGAGCTGGTTGTGGTCGGTGGCCACGTTCACGCTCTCGTACACGCAGGCAAGCTCATGCTGGGCGGGAGCGGCTTCGTTGTGGCAGGTCTTGGCAGGGATGCCGAGTTTCCACAGCTCCTCGTCCAGTTCCCGCATGAACGCGCTGACGCGGGGCTTGAGCGCGCCGAAAAAGTGGTCGTCCAGCTCCTGACCCTTGCTGGGACGCCGCCCGAGGAGCGTCCTGCCGGTATAGATCAGGTCGGGCCTCAAACGGTACAGCTTTTTGTCTATCAGGAAGTATTCCTGCTCGGCGCCGACCATCGCGCTCACGCGCCCGGCGTTTATGCCCAGGCGTGAAAGCAGCTTGAACGCGGAAGCGTTCAGCAGCCTCATGGAGCGCATTAGCGGCGTCTTTTTGTCCAGCGCTTCGCCGGTATAGGAGCAGAACGCCGTGGGCACGCACAGCGTCTTGTCTTTTATGAAGGCATAGGAAGTCGGATCCCAGGCGGTATAGCCGCGGGCTTCGAAGGTGGCCCTTAAGCCGCCACTTGGGAAACTGGAAGCGTCACTTTCGCCCTTTATCAGTTCCTTGCCGCTGAACACCGCCAGCGCGCCGTCCCCTTCGGGGCGGATGAACGCCTCGTGCTTTTCGGCGGTCATGCCCGTCATGGGCTGGAACCAGTGGGTGAAGTGGGTGGCGCC
>JAEEGL016405359.1_pt1 | contig 11817 bp, 6 predicted proteins | sample 9134231 | NCBI WGS metagenome assembly JAEEGL01 (sample SAMN16246548, study PRJNA631951) | gut metagenome | biome: gut microbiome; feature: rumen; material: fiber-attached | host: Bos | place: Iran: Karaj | collected 2018-10 | reverse complement strand
GACTGCTGACCGAGACCGATGCTCCATATAATGGGCGGTGTAATATAAAAATGGTGTTGGAATGGTTGGCCGGCGGTTGGAATATGAGTATGCAAGAAGTTGAGGCATGTGTTAAGCGAAATTTTAGTACGCTGTTGAAGGGAATCCAATAGAGAATTAGAGATTCGGCAAGGAAAGTATGTCATTGATGCCTTAATCTGTCCGATTTCTAGGGGTAGGGCAAGAATTTCTTTAATCTTTGTGGCAAAATTTCGATAGATTTGCTATCTTTGTGGAGAGAAACAATTGCTTCGCAAGGAATTACGGAATCACGAATCTTTGGAATTACGGACAAATGCTGCGCAGAGAATACTGATTCACGGAATTACGGGTGTACATACCCATAGAGTTAAGGGAGCAACCTTGGGGAGAGCAAAATAAATTAATAATTAATTAATTAATATTAATAATTAGTATGATTACTGTACCAGATACGATTAAATTGTATAAAGGAGAAGAACATGGTGTCGTGATTGAAAAAACAGACTATGACAGCTCTATGTTTTATGCGCAATATAATAAAGCGTATACAATCCTCAAAGACATGATAGATCGGAATTGTGATATCATAGAGAAGAATGAAACAACAATAACCATGACACCTAACATCATTGCGTTCTGTGGTGACCGAGGAGAAGGAAAAACTTCATGTATGGAGTCTTTTGTGGAAAAGATTAAGTATGACAGTTCACTATCCTTGGCGTTTATGGATTTGATAGATCCGGCATTCTTTGACAATGACCATAACGTAGTAGAGCTTATTTTAGGATTGCTATATAAGAAGTTTGTTGAAACAAAAACAGAATTTGAGAAGAATAAGGAAGAATGTAATGAAGATGAGCTAGAAAGGAAAAATGCTCTGGCGAATGAGTTGTCAACGCTGTTTCAAAGGGCAAGATTTTGCCTAAGAAACATGGCTGAGGGAAAGGAGCGTATGTTTGACCCGTTGGAGCAACTGAGCGTCATGATGTCGGGAATGTCTCTACACGATCGTATAAAAGAGTTGTTTGAAAAGTATCTAGAATGGAGTGATAATAAACAATGTCTTATTATCAGAATTGATGATATTGACTTGAATATGGAGGGGGCTTACGAGATGCTGGAAGGCCTCAGAATATACCTCAACAATCCGAGGTGTATTATATTGATGTCGGCTAAGATAGACCAGCTGCAAAAGGTGGTAGCAGAAGGACTGACCAAACAGATGAAAGACCCAGGGAAGTTTGACGCGAATGCCATGGCATTGCGCTATATTATCAAGGTAATACCGATCGGACGACAAGTGAACATGCCAAAGGTGTATGACGTTTGCAATAAGAAACTTGAAATATATAGCAGTAGGTATGATAGGAAACCCCAAAAGTATCTGTCGGTGAAAGATGCTGTAGTAAGAATGATATTTACAAAGACACGATTTTTGTTTTACAACAGCAAGGGCAGTGTGTCACTTATCATACCTAACAACTTGAGAAGTCTGAGACACCTGTTAGGTATGCTTGATGGGATGGAAGAATTCAATGGACGCGATGCGAGCAGTGATAATATGCAAGCCTTTGTCTATTATTTATTTCATACTTGGACTGAACAGTTGGAAGACAAGCATAAAAAGTTTGCTGCAAGACTGGTTAGTGAGCAAAATCTAATTGGACTGAACAAAATAGTAGTAAACTACTTGGCTCAATACATCAGCGAAGAGAGAAAACAGGAGGAGTATAAAGATATTGTAAGTCCGTCAGTCGCAAACTACAACGTCTCGGTTGGAGATGTAATGGCTGTGCTAGATTTTCTGGACAGGATAACAACGGAGCAGCCCCTTAAGATGTTGTTATTCTTTGTTCGCTCATTTTACTCTATCAAGTTGTTTGAAGCATACGATGTGCTGACAGATAACGTGAAAAATCCCAAGGAAATAAAGGAAAACGTGGGTGAGATTTATCGCACAGACCAACTATTCAAACAGACTAGTCTGTTGCAAAGAGTCATAAATGGAGCTTATTTCTCATATATGCCGGGCGACTTGTTGCCTAGAATGTCGGATAGCAAACAGGCGCGAGACTATAAGGTGATAAACGGCAGGAAATTAAACGAACTGATTTATGACATAGGAAAGGGAATCGCGAAAATAGATAATCATAAATTCAAACTGACGTCAGATTTTATCTTAGAATTTAGATTGGCAGAATATTTTGCGCTTTGTGTGAGAAGATTTGTAGCTTATGACCAGACAGAAAGTTTCTACCGAAAAGACAAGGATGATGCCATGCCATTCCATCTCACTCCGTTTTCGGGGCAGAACTACTATTATGTATATGATGCACTGATGCCTTTTGTAACAGTGACAGACGTCAAGGCAGCATACAATCGATTTTCTCAGATTGCTGAAGGCAAGTGGTATGAATTTGCACTAAACCACGATTGGTCTCTGCTCAGACAAATGATGGAGCATATTAGGAAGAAAGAAACTAATGAGGGGTTTGAGGAGTGGAAAGGCAAAAGAGTTGAGGATTTTAAGGACGATGGCTTTAAATATCCTTTTAGCAGACTCTTGTCAAACGGTTCCATCAGAAATGCAGAGGTCCATTCTGCAGTATTTGAGGGTATTAAGAGTCGTCGTTTTTCTTCTTACAGCTCTTCGAATAAAAATGTGTTACGCAAGTTCTATCTTGACATTGTAAACTCGAAGATGAGTACATATGAGAAAGACGCCAACAAAGAAAACTCTTATGTCATCAAGTTCTCTTTCTTGGAGGCATTTGCAGATTTGCTGAACGAAGTGAGCGATGCCGATTTTGATGCCATTTTCGTGGTGCCCTCACAAGAGAGCAAGAAGAGCACCTTTAATCCCAAAGAAGTAACAGACCCAGTGCTGCTGAAGATTAAGATAAACCAGGATACCATGTGGGCTAGAAAAATGTTCGCTAAGCTTGGGTATAAAGACAATGATATCTATGTGGGTGCGGTAGTAAAGATGGATGTGAAAGAGAAATGTCCAGAGTGGTATGAACGGTTGGCACCAGAGGTGTGGAATAAGATGTTCTATGAAAAACGCCAGCATAGGGGTGATACGGTATTCCGGAAGCTTGGCGAAATGCGCCACTTGCTTGAACCCAAAGATGAAAAATAATCAGAAGCATAGAATATGGATTTTCTGAGAGCCACGGCGAAGTGCCTCTTTTATGACTATTCACTTGAATACGTGGCCAATTGTATTTGTGGCAACCGGAATGATAAGGGAAAGTGCCACAAGCACTTGCTGGACATAATGTGTGAGCATCTGGTGTGGCGGGAACAGAATTATTCAAGGGAGAGCATTGGCAGTGTAACTGATTTCATCGTGAAAGAGTGGATGGGAGGCGGAACACTGAAGGGGGATTCGTTGAATAGACAGGCAGAGCGCTGTTTTCTGTTGCTAAGGTTTTTTGTGAGTGAAGTGCTTGGCAACGGCTATGTGGTGAAGTTTAACCACCTACTGCATTGGAAAGACTTATCGCTCTATATTGGAGAGGATTTGCTACTATGTGTCGCACATGCTGATGAGGCGGTGAAAAACGGTGCGAAGTGGACAACGGACAATGAAACGTATTGCTGGGGCAACCCTGTAAAGCATGACCATGCTGAGCTGAACAAACTTTTGGACAAAGGACTGGACGATGTACATTACCACTTGAACGGTAGTGTGGAAGGTGCAGAATTGGCATGGATATTCCTGATGAATCATCCAGACCGGTTAGATAGTTTGCTAGGAGATGTCAAAGAGGGCAGTGTATCTAAGGACTGGGTTGCTGTAGCAATCATGATTAGGGCTATGCTATATGACTGGCTTTGCCAGAATAGAATCGACAAAAACGAAGTGAAACGGCTGAAAAATGTGGTGGAAGAAAAGGCCGTACAAACGGATGATTTGTTAGTATATGTAGGCAAACACAGAGAAGATAATCTGGTTGAGAGAGCAGGAGAAGTCGTAGCATGGGACTATGCAGAAGCTGGAGGGTTGGATAACGAACTGAGAAAATCATCATTGGCATTGCATCGGGGAGAACGTCGATTTATGACGTGGATGCTTGTGGCAGCGTTGAAGGAGGGTAGCACTTTTAAAGATGCACTGCCTTTGTTTTACTTATATCTGCTGATAAAGATATGGTTTAGAAGAGACTATGTATATACAAATCCTTTGATAGGGCTACAGAACTTTAATCACTATTATCATGCTTTGGACAAATACAAGACAGACTGGCAAGATAGATTTGACACAGGGGGAAAACTGAAATATGCCCTAAATACGAGTATTAGGGAGGGTTGTGCTGATACGGTAGAGGTAAGGTTGTCGCCAGGTTCGTTCGATGTGATTAAAAACACGAAATGGCTTGAAGGACGGAAAGATGTAAACTTTGTGTTGACACTCTTTAAATCGTGTAGTGATGATGGCAAAGTTGCAACTACGAAGTATTCGGGGCTTCAAAGCGCATTAATAAGAAATCTGCGTGAGATCCTGGATTTAGTTAAAACGGGGAGCCTTCTAAAGATAGTAGGAATTGATGTTGTAGGTTCTGACTTGCAGTGTAGGCCATATGTGATAGCTCCATTTCTGAGATATGCAGCAGAAAAAGGAATTACGAACATTACCTATCATGCTGCAGAGGACTTTTGTGATATTATCGACGGATTACGTTCATTGGATGAACTAACTACTTTCGCAGAATACAGAGAAAGCTATCGTATCGGGCATGCTTCTGTGCTGGGAGTTGATATTGAGAAATATTATCTTGAGCGAAAAAGGAATGTCGTGTGTTCGCGGCAAATTTTACTCGACAATTATATATGGTTGAGTAGGATAGTCGGGATTTTGAATATTTCTATTCCTCAAGACTTATGTATGGAATTGGAAACGAAGGCGCAGGAACAGTTTGATGTGATATATCCGGGTGTACCTTTCTCTGCTGATGATTATTGGGACAGTATGCAGTTACGTGGTGATATGACTGAGGCGGTGGTAGAAGAATTACAGATGGCAGGAGTGTTTAGGTCGCTAAGATGTAATAATGCGAGATGTGAGAAGGCCCGAAAGAATGAAAAGGCGAAAGCATACTGGCATGAATATCTGATGAGAAACGAGAAAGGCGAGGAGATAGTGCTAACCAGACATAAGAAGGAAGTTATCAATAAAATAGATGAGGTTCGGATGGCGCTGATGAAGGAATTCTTAGACTGCAGATACAAGGTGGAAAGCAATCCTACCAGCAATTTGATGATTGGGCCATTCGATATGTATAAAGAATTGCCGACCTTCATTTTCGATAAAAATAATATCAATGTATCAGTGAATACAGATGCAAAGGGCGTGTTTGCAACGTCATTATATACAGAGTATTCTTTACTTGCTTTGGCAATGCAGAAAGAGAATAAAGATTGGGATAAAGAGATTAAGCCTAGAATAGAGAGATTGATTGCTAATTCTCGAGGACAAAGATTTGGAGAGATTAGGTTGAATGTACCAAGATATTGGTATTAAAGAATAGGATGAAATGATGTAGTCTCACTGTGTTTGGGAGAAAGTACTATATTCAACCAGGGTAGGAATTGCAAAACAGATGGAGAGTATTTGTGGGCGATGTTGCAAGGGAGTAATCTAAATCATAACGAACACCATTGTAGATTTGAGGCCTAGAATAAAAAAATTAATCGTTCTAATGCAAAAAGAAAGAAATAAATGGCGAGAAATTATGCTTGAATGAAAGTAAATAGTTACTTTTGCATGGAAAGAGACATAGATTTGTAATCACACACAATTATATTATGGCTAATATAGAATATATTACTTCTGAAAAATTGATTTTTGATGACCAGAATCCGCGAATGGTGGAGTTTGATGTTGCTAAATTCAACGAAGCGGATTTAATCAACCTTTTATGGCGAGAAATGGCTGTTGAAGAATTAGTTTTGTCTATACTGGCATTGGGATTCTTTGATCATGAGCCATTATATGTTATGCCCCGTGAAGACGGGAAATTAATTGTACTTGAGGGCAATAGAAGGTTGGCAGCTATACGAAGCATTTTGAATCCTGCGATAGTGAAGGGTGACAAGATGTGCAAACTAGAAGAGCGGATTACTCCCGAAATCAGGGAAAAACTAGAGAATAGAATTCCTGTGATTGTTTTAAATAGTCGGCAGGACGCTTGGCGACTCCTTGGGTTCAAACACGTAAATGGTCCCGCCAAGTGGGGATCATACGCGAAGGCTAAATACATTGCGGACGTGCATCGTAAATTCGGAATTAGCCTTGACAAGATAGCAGAGCAGATTGGCGATACCAATAAAACGGTAAGTAAGTTGTATCAAGGTTTAATGGTGATTGAACAAGCCGAAAAGAATGCTGAATTTAGTATAGATGACATTAAAACACCGAGGTTATATTACTCCCATCTTTATACAGCACTGGGATATGAGAAATTCCGCGCTTTTTTAGGTATTACTGATGGTTCTGATATAAATGCCCCTGTCCCGGTTGAGAAGTATCACAATCTGCAGGAGGTGATGGATTGGATTTATGGCTCAAAGAAAAGAGGAGTCGAGTCACTGATTCGTACCCAAAATCCGGACCTCAAACGCTTCGTTGGTGTGTTGGACAACGAGCAGAGTGTTGCAGTATTACGAATGGGGCGTAGCTTGGAGGTTGCCTGTGACTTAAGTGTTGAGGCTAGCGTTGCATTGCAGGGGTATATGGTTGAGGCTAAGATAGCTCTGGAAAAGCTGTCCGCGAAGTTATCTGGATATGATGGTAATGAGGGACTATTGAAACAAGCAGGAACAATAGCGAATCTTGCAGATGAGATTTATGAGAGAATGGACAAGGTGAGAGCAGAAAAACTTTTAGGAAAGAAAGAACGTTTGTCGGAATAGAGGAGGAAAATATGTTTAACAGACCTAATAGTCAAGATCCAGCTCCCATTGTTGCAGATTATATTGAACTGCAATGTTTGCTTACCCAGACATCGGTTTCCTGCTATTCGCTCCGTTCGTTGTTCTCTATGTCGGATGACGAGATTAACAATGATGGCGTTGATTCTTCAGATGATCTCTCTGTGGAAGCCATAGAGGATGGTATCAGGGAGTGTGAGCAGAGAGCCTTTTCTTGCCCAGCAAAATACCCATTTAAAGTGAATGAGAATAGCTTGGAGCCTCAAACTGATGGGGGGATGATAAAGGAGATATATCAGTTTCTGCTTCTTTCTACTCGCCTGAATATGAACGAAGATAGGGAACAGGCAGGGTACGATGCAACTAAACTATTCGAGGAGTTATGTGCAAGCGTGGCTAGAGAGTATTTTGGACAGCACTCAAAAACGATGGTGTTTGGAACGGCAGGTGCCGGAGTGTTTCAACAGAAGGTGGAAGATTTGATTCTTAAACTGAACCTTACCTCAACTTACAAAACACCTTTAGGGTCGACGGGTCGGCAGAAAGATGCGGCTGTAGATGTTGTGGCATGGATTCCGTTTTCTGACAAAAAAGATAGTCAGATGATAGCTTTGGGCCAGTGTAAAACAGGGACCCACTGGGAAGGAATGCTTACATCAACTCAGCCGGACGTGTTCTTTAATTCATATTTTAGTGGAATCCCGTTTGCTGATATAGAAAGAATGTTTTTTGTTTGTGAAAGTTGCGGCATTGATAGGTGGGAAGAAAGAAGCAGAAAAGCCGGAATTATTTTTGACAGAACGCGAATAATGGAATATGTACCTGTAAATATTGATGCAAATCTTTTGAACAGAATAGTGCAATGGAACCATGCTGCTATAGAAAGTGTTAGGCAGGATATTTAAGGAGTTTACAATGAGCAAATACGTTTCTCCATTAAGATACCCAGGGGGAAAATTGAAAGTGGTTGACTACGTCAAGAAAATGATGGAGGTCAATGACCTTATTGGAGGTACCTATATTGAACCATATGCCGGTGGGGCAAGTGTGGCGTTGAGTTTGCTTTTCAGTAAGTATGCCGGGAGAATAAAGATTAACGATATTGATAGGGCAATCTATGCATTCTGGTATTCCGTGCTGAATGAGACAGAGGCATTATGCAGAATGATACAGGACACATCGGTTACGATGGATGTGTGGGCAACTCAGCATGAGTTACAGAAACACAAGGAAGAGGCAGGTTTGCTTGAATTGGGCTTCAGTACATTTTTCCTGAACCGAACCAACCGAAGTGGCATTCTGGACGGAGGCGTGATTGGAGGAAAGGAACAGACAGGAAAGTGGAAGATAGATGCCCGCTACAACAAGAAAGACTTGATTGAAAGGATTGAGCATGTGGCGGGGTATGCAGATTTGATTGAGTTAACGAGCATGGATGCTGTAGAGTTGATAAAGCGATACAAGCGTACACCGGCAGCAAAGACATTCTGCTACTTAGATCCACCATATTATGTGAAGGGACGTGATTTATATCTGAATTTCTATAGGGATGATGACCACAAGGACATTGCTGAGGCTATCAGGAAATTTAAAGGTCAGTGGATTATTTCATACGATGCGGTGGATTTTATTAGCACACTATATAAGGACTATCGTCAGAAGGAATATTATCTGAGTTATAGTGCATGCAACCCGTCTAGGGGAAAGGAAATAATGGTCTATTCCGATGGCTTGATTATACCCGAGATAGATATTGTGAAGTTGAAGAGGACAAAAACGTCAAATAGATAACCTGTGGCAGACTATAACTGGTTTAATAAGCATTCTCCATTGACCATTTGCGCCCTTGACGCGGCAATCTTAGGTTGAAGCATGAAGAGCAACACGTGAATCTGCGTGATTTTGTAAAGACATTATCCAAGAAGATGGCGACCAAGCCAATTTCATTGACTTGGAAAGTTCAATAGTTATGAATGGCTTCATGCCAGTTAGTCCTATTGTCGTGTGAAAAGATTGGGCGAATTAGCGTTACAATTGGCTCATAAATGGCTCAAGAAAGTCGGTGTCGGAAGTGGCCTCTATAGTATGGACATACAAAAACGATAATAGAATAAAAACTCATATATTATATCTGAAAGAAAACTTTTACCTCTGTCTGGTGCATATAGTAGAAGAATGCTGAGGTATGAGAGCCCTGAAAGGGCAATATAACATAGGGTAGGGCCTCGGCCCTATCAATTGGATGCACCATCCCCATCACCCCCCGCATGGGCGACTGGGGTCTTTAGAGCGGCCACTGAATGTGGCTGCGGCCCCACAAAGGGGAGCGAGTCTCCACTCACGACGGAGGGAGATATAGTTATTAGCCCCTTACAGGGGCATGTTAATTGGTATATGGATTAATCAGATAGGGGCATGCCCCCTATCCTTATTTATTTAGCCCTCACAGGGCATACATCCGCAATTCAGGGAATCGCGACCCTATCATTATATTGCCCTTTAAGGGCATAAAAATGCAGGCATTCGCTTGTCGTCTAAGAAAAAGTTCGTATCTTTGTGGTGAGATACTAACTTTCTATAATTTCGAATGAGAAAGGAATTATACACCATGTCTGAAACAAAGACCAATAATAGAAACAACTACATATTATGAAAATACTAATAACTGGAGTCCACGGCTTTGTGGGCTCGAATCTGGTGGAGGCTCTAAAAAAAGAGCACACCATATACGGACTGGACATCATCAATCCTTCCAAGGAAGGTGTGGCGCACACATTCTCGTGGGAAGAGATTGATGAGGTTCATGGTTCTGGGTTAATGGTTAATGGTTCTCCGTTGGAGGTGGATGCCATCATACATTTGGCAGGAAAGGCGCACGATACGAAGAACAAGAGTGCGGCGGACGTCTACTTCAAAGTGAACACCGGGCTCACGCAGAAGATGTTCGACTACTTCCTGGCGCATGATAGCATCAAGAAGTTCATACAGTTCTCCACGGTGAAGAGCGCAGCCGACAGGGTAGAGGGCGAGTTCCTGACGGAGGAGTGCATCCCGACGCCCGTGGGGCCCTACGGAGAGTCCAAGATAGCGGCAGAGAACTACATCATTGAGAAGTTTGCGCCGGAGGTCCTAAAGCGGCCGTTCCATAACTTCACGGACGAGGACGCAGTCGCTTTCGCTGAGGTTCAAGAACCTAATGGTTCAAAAGGTTCAAAAAGTTCAAGCGGTTCAAGAATTAAGGTTCAAGGAGAGAAGCAGGTGTACATCATGCGTCCCTGCATGATACACGGCCCCGGCAACAAGGGTAACCTCAACCTGCTCTACGGCGTGGTGAGCAAAGGAATTCCCTGGCCGCTGGGCGCCTTCGAGAACAGGCGTTCGTTCACGAGCATCGGTAATCTGCAGGAGGTGATCAAGGGCTTGCTGACGAAGGACGTGTCCAGCGGCATCTATCACATGGGCGACGATGAGGCACTCTCGACGAACGAGCTGATAGAGGTGATATGCAGTGCCCTGGGCAAGAAGGCGCATATATGGCGCATCCCCCGCGGCCTGATGAACGGCGTGGCCAAGATTGGCGACGTGCTCCACCTGCCGCTGAACAGCCTGCGCATGCAGAAGCTGACGGAGAACTACGTAGTGTCCAACGCCAAGATCAAGGCTGCCCTGGGCATGAAGCAGATGCCGGTGCGCGCCAAAGACGGGCTGAAGGAGACTATTAAGAGCTTCGCGAAGTAACGGTTAAAGGTTATAGACGATTTGAGGAGTTCAAGAGTTCGAGAGTTCAAGAAGTTCAAAGGTTCAAGAGTTTAAATATCAGTATGGAATATATAGTTATCGCTGTGATCTTGCTCGTGGCGGAGCTAATCTATTTCCGCATCGCGGATCATTTTAACATCATCGACAAGCCTAACGAGCGGTCGTCGCACAAGAGCATCGTGCTGCGCGGAGGCGGCATCATCTACCTGCTGGGCATGTGGCTCTACGCCGCATTCTTCGGGGTGGAGCAGTGGCCGTTCCTGCTGGGCATCACGCTGGTGGCCGGCATCAGCTTCGTGGATGACATACACTCGCTGCCCGACAGTGTGCGGCTGGTGTTCCAGTTCGCGGCAATGGCATTGATGTTCTGGTGCTGGGGAATTGTGCAGTGGGACATGTGGTGGGCCATCGTGATTGCTCTAATCGTCTGCGTGGGCATCACCAACGTGTATAACTTCATGGACGGCATCAACGGCATCAACGGAGGATACACTGCAGCGGTGCTGATACCGCTGATAGTTTTAAATGGTTCAAGCGGTTTAGGAGTTCAAGGAGTTCAAGGGGTTCAAGAAGTTCAATGGGTTCAAGGGGTTCAAGGCTTCGTGGATCAGCGTCTGCTCATCGTGGCGATGCTGGCGAACCTGGTGTTCTGCTTCTTCAACTACAGACCCAAGGGCAAGGCCAAGTGCTTCGCAGGCGACGTGGGCAGCATAGCGTCGGCATTCATCGTGATCTATGCGCTGGGTAAGCTGATAGTGGCCACGGGCGACGTGACATGGCTGATGTTCCTCGTGGTGTATGGCGTGGACGCCGTGCTGACCATCTTTCACCGCATCATGCTGCATGAGAACCTGGGGCAGGCGCACCGCAAGCATGCGTATCAGCTGATGGCCAACGAGCTGGGCATGGAGCATACCGTGGTGTCGACGATATACACCGCATTGCAGCTGGCGATAGCAGCAGGGATGATGCTGATCCCGAACACCGCCTGCTGGCACTGGGGATACCTCATCGTAGTGACCGCAGCGTTGGGGGTAGGGTATATCCTTTTTATGAAGAAGTATTATCATTTGCACGAGGCTTATCTGGCTTCGCTGAAGG
>JAEEGL015994937.1_pt1 | contig 11817 bp, 7 predicted proteins | sample 9134231 | NCBI WGS metagenome assembly JAEEGL01 (sample SAMN16246548, study PRJNA631951) | gut metagenome | biome: gut microbiome; feature: rumen; material: fiber-attached | host: Bos | place: Iran: Karaj | collected 2018-10 | reverse complement strand
CTTGAGGGTGTCGACACCCACATGCTGGCGGATAACCTCGACCATCTTGGCGTACTCGGGGGTACGGTGGTCGTGGTAGGCGCTGAGCTTGGCGGCATCGAGCTCCACGGCGGGACGGCCTTCGAGCTCTTCAATCACACGGCGGGTGATGAGCTCGCGGTCGGTCTTGCTCTCGCTGAAGTTGAGGAAAGTGCATCCATGCACCAGTGGCGGGCAGCTGATACGCACGTGGACGCGCTTGGCGCCGTAGTCGTAGAGCATCTTCACATTGTCACGGAGCTGCGTGCCACGCACGATGGAGTCGTCGCAGAAGACCACCTCCTTGCCCTCAAGCATGGCGCGGCTGGGTATGAGCTTCATCTTGGCCACGAGGAAACGATCGGCCTGACTGACGGGCATGAAGGAGCGGCTCCAGGTGGGGGTGTATTTGAGCAAACCACGCTTATAGGGTATCTTGCGGCCGTTGCTGTATCCGAGTGCCATGCCGATGCCCGAGTCAGGAATGGGGCTCACAAAGTCGGGCGTGATGTCGTCGCGTTCGCCCATAAGGCGACCGAGGTTGTAACGCACCTCTTCGGCATTGACTCCTTCGTATTCGGTGCAGGGATAGCCGTAGTAAATCCAGAGGAAGGAGCATATCTGCAGCTTCTCTTCGGCGGCGCGAAGCACCTTGATACCGCCATCGGTGGTAATTTTCACTATCTCGCCAGGACCCACAAAGCGGCAGGTCTCATAGCCGAGGTTGACATAAGAGTGGCTCTCGCTGGCAACAGCGTAGTCGTCGCCACGGCGGCCGATGACGATAGGCGTGCGGCCGTAGCGGTCGCGAGCGGCTATAATGCCGTCGGGGGTGAGGATGAGCATCGTGCAGCTACCCTTGACGCTACGGTAGACATTCTCGATACCCTCGACGAAATCCTTGCCCTGCGAGATGAGCAGTGCCACCAGCTCGGTGGGGTTGGTGCGACCAATGGAGAGGTCGGTGAACTGCTGGTGCTTCTCGAGGCAGTCCTTTTCGAGGGCGTCGATGTTGTTAATCTTGCTCACTGTGGCGATGGCGAAACGACCGAGATGGGAGTTAACCATCACAGGTTGCGCCTCGGTGTCGCTGATTACGCCGATACCCACATTGCCCGTCATCTCGGGGAGGTCCTTGGAGAACTTCGGACGGAAATGCGAATTCTGGATGTTGTGGATGTTCTGGTGAGCCTGAAGGCCGTCGAAGGTTGCCATACCGGCACGCTTGGTGCCGAGGTGCGAATGATAATCGGTTCCGTAGAACAGATCTGAGATACACGGTTGCGTGCTAACCACGCCGAAAAAGCCGCTCATAATGTTGTTTTTGTTTTAAATGATAATATTAATATATTGATAACTATTCCGTTAAAGTCCTAACCAACATTATTTTTAAAGTACAAAAATACACCTTTTTCCTCAAAAGCAAGAAGAAAGTTATCAACAAGAGCGGTTATTATTACCGAAGGAAGTCGGTCACCTGGCGCTCGGAGATGTTGCGGGAATGGTATGTGTGAACTACCTCGCCATCGTCGAGGAGCAGCACGAGGGGACGCTGGCCGTAGGTGAGGCGGAGAAAGATACTGTCGCCCATATCCGCAGGCTCTATGAAATGTATGCGTGTGGTGTCAAGGTCGTGACGGTCGGCAATGGATGAAATCTTTTGCCGGGCCATCTTGCAGAACTCGCACCCAGGGGTAACGAAAGCCACCAGCTGATGGCCTTGGTCGAGGTGACGCTCGGCGAGAACACCTGTGGGTGCAATGCTTTCCGCGAGTGTCTCCTGATGGTAGTGGTTATGACTCTCGCCAAAGAGCCAACTGTCGGGAAGCGAGATGGCGAAGACAGCTACGGTGACAATGACGACGATGACGGCCGAGAGGATATGTTTTAGTGAGGAGTGAGGAGTGGGGAGTGAGGAGTTATGGTATGCAAGCAGGACTAGTATTATTAGTACGGCATTCTTGAGGAGCGACTGTATTGGGTTGAAGTCGACAAGCTGGCCGAAGCACTGGCACGACTCCATGCGACCGCGGAGGGCTGCGTAGCACAAGAAGAGGCTGAAGCCAAGGAGCATCAGCAGTGTAAGCACCTTGACGAGGCGACGATACCAACCAAGGATGATGAATACGCCAAGCGAAAACTCGGCGACTATACACAGACGGACAAGGACGTCTACAACTGAGAAGGGGAAGAAACCGTAAGAGAAGACATATATGACAAAGGGGTCGATGTCGACAAGCTTGGCCACCGCCGACACGAGGAACAGCACACCGACAAAGATGCGGAGAACGGTGGATATATTCTTCCCTATCTTAGTCTTCGGCATACTCGTGGCAGGAAACTTCGTGCACGTCTACTCGTTCAAGAGTAGGAACACCTGTGGTGCTGTCAATAATGTGGCGTTCGATAGACATTTCGGTTATGTCGTCACATTTGAGAGAGCGGTCAACGGTGAGGAACTGCATATGTCCGCCATCACCTTCGTGGGTGCAACGGCACTGGTGCTCACGGGTGCAACCGACGGCAAAAAGACAACATACGACAGCGGCAAAAAGTATGACTCTATTTTTCATATTGGTATCTCCTATTCTTCAAATATCGAGTCGATGAGGAACTCATAATCCGTGCAGAGGAGCGAGTCGAGGTGAACGGAATCCATCACGTTGTGATACGTGAAAGTCTTCAACTGCTCGCATTCGCCCTTCTCAATCTTGATGATGCGGACATTCTGCGTGCCCATGACGGAGCAGCGGCAAGTCTTCTGCTTGTTGCAGGCAGCCAGGCCCAAAGCCAGCACTGCCACTGCCACTATTGCAATCTTCTTTTTCATGTCTATAATGATCTGAGAATATCTTCCAATGATTCCAAGTCGTGTACCAGCACGTCGCGGGGCTTGCTCCCGTTGCTGGGACCCACGATGCCAGCGGCCTCGAGCTGGTCGATGATGCGGCCGGCGCGGTTGTAGCCTAGCTGCAGCTTACGCTGTAGGAGCGACGTGGAGCCAAACTGCGAGTTGACCACCAGACGCGCGGCGTCGTTGAAGAACTCGTCCTTGTGCTTGGCGTCGAACTCCTTGTTGGGCTCCTCGTTCTCGTCGAGGTATTCGGGCAGCTCGAAACCGTCGGGATAACCGCGCTGGTCACCAATGTAACGGACAAGCTTGTCAATCTCAGGCGTGTCGATGAGGGCGCACTGTAGACGTATCATATCCTTGCCAGCGAGGGAGATGAGCATATCGCCGCGACCGATGAGCTGCTGGGCGCCACCTGTGTCGAGGATAGTCTTCGAGTCGATACCCGAGGTGACGCGGAAGGCGACACGCGCGGGGAAGTTGGCCTTGATGGTACCGGTGATGATGTTGGTCGTGGGGCGCTGGGTGGCGATGATGAGGTGGATACCCACGGCGCGAGCCAGCTGGGCCAGACGTGCGATGGGAAGCTCAACCTCCTTGCCAGCGGTCATAATGAGGTCGCCGAACTCATCAATGATGACGACGATATAGGGCAGGTAGCGGTGGCCGTGCTCGGGGTTGAGGCGGCGCGAGCAGAACTTCTCGTTGTATTCGGTAATCTTACGCACCTTGGCGGCCTTGAGCAGGTCGTAGCGCGAGTCCATCTCGATACAGAGCGAGTTGAGGGTGCGCACCACCTTCTTGACGTCGGTGATTACGGCCTCGTCCTCGTCGGGCATCTTGGCCAGATAGTGGCGCTCGAGGGCCGAATAGAGACTGAACTCGACCTTCTTAGGGTCGACAAGCACGAGCTTGAGCTCGGAGGGATGCTTGGTGTAGAGGAGCGAGGCAAGGACAGCGTTCAAGCCTACCGACTTACCGGTACCCGTGGCACCAGCCATCAGCAGGTGGGGCATCTTGGCCAAGTCGGTGACAAAGCACTCGTTCGAGATAGTCTTGCCGAAGGCTATCGGCAGCTCCATCTTCTCCTTAGCTTTCTCGAAGGCCTCGCTCTCGAGCATGGTCTTCATTGCCACAATCTGCGGCTTGGCGTTGGGCACCTCGATGCCGATGTTGCTCTCGCCGGGGATGGGGGCGATGATACGGATGCCGAGGGCCGCCAGCGACAGAGCGATGTCGTTCTCCAGACCCTTAATCTTGCTGATACGCACGCCAGGGGCGGGCTTTATCTTATAGAGCGTCACCGTGGGACCCGGCTGTGCCGAGATCTCGGTAATCTCGATACCGTAGTCGTTGAGAGTCTGCACGATGCGGTCCTTGTTGGCAATCAATTCCTCCTTGGTGACTCGGGTATTCGACACCTCCCAGTCCTCGAGCAAGCTTGTATCGGGCATCTCGTAGTCCGAGAGGTCGAGGTGCGGGTCGTAGGGTTCGTCGAGACCGTAATGGCGGCGGTAGTCGTCTTCGTCAAGGTCGTCGATCGAGGGCTGGTCTTCGCCAGCCACATTTGCCTCACCCATAGCCTCCTCCCCTGCTTCGGTGGAGGCGCTGGATAACCCATCGGTATCCTCGATGGTGAAGCTGACCTCCGGCTCTGTTGTGCCTTGGGCCTTTGCGTTTATGCGGGCGAACTCGTCGTCGATAGAGAACTGAGGCTCAGTGTTCTCGGCAGGTTCGGTTTCGGGCGAAAGAGGGATATCCTTCCCTTCGGGTTCTTCTTCAATATTGGCAGGCTTGTGGAAGAGCTCCATAGCTGCGGCATCGAACTCGGCACCTGGGTCGTCCTCCTCTTTCGTGTCGGGGACAACATCTTTCGGTCCTTCATCCTCGGGCTCGTCTGGCTCGGTGGCCACCTCCTCTATCTCCTTCTCAACGCCTTTGACCATCTTGCCGAGGTCGACCTTAGGCATCTTGACCTCGGGCAGGCGCATCTTGTGCACAAGGATGAGGAAGAGCACCGCGAGGAATACCAGCACCACGAGCGTCCACCAGTTGAGGAGCGCATCCAGAGGCTCGGCGAGGGTGAGGCCTACGCCAGCATAACTCTCAAAACCAGCGCTCTTGACCCATGCACCGCCGATGTAGCCAAGAAAGAGCGACACCCACAGCATCCAGAACAGCGTGCAGCCGAAGGTCTTCCACCAAGGAAGCACCACGACATTCCACAGCCGCATGCCATAGACGAAGAAGAGCAGCACGAAACCATAGCTGCCTATGCCGAAGAGGTTGATGGAGAAGAACTCGGCCAGTCCATGCCCCAGCGAACCGGTCCAGCCGCCGCGAGCGTCGGTGACATAATAACCCGTGAGGGCCACCGCCAGGAAGGCGGCAAACAGCACATACACCGCTCCGCGTATATGCGCGAAGCGCTTGCTCTTCAAAAACTCGACAAAGGCGCCCTTCTTAGCGGCGCCCTTGCCTTTGGTCGAACCCTTCTTCTTGGCCATGTATCACTCAGTCAATCAAGCCGTCAGACAATTACTATTCCTGCAGCAGCTCGATAGCCTCCTGCAGCTCGGTGCCAAGGGTCTCCAAGTCGCTCTCCGACAGCACTTCATAGCCGTCGGGCAGCAGGAAGTCGGCCTCTTTCACCTTGCCTCTCACCACCTCGGTGGCTGTGTAGGTGATGGCCTTGCCTTCGCCGGCATCCACGGTGCACTGCAGGGGCATACCCTTGATGCCGCCAAAGAGGACGTTGAGCTTGGGACCAATCTCGTCGCTGTACCACATCTCGCGGGGGTGGTCGACACCCTCTTCGTCGTACTGGTGGCGGATCATCTTCTTGGCCGTCACACCGGCAATCTGCTTAGTCTCGTTGACATACTCGAAATAGTAGTGGCCTGCCTCGGTGTCGACAATGTCGACGCTGTCGAAGTCGCTGGCCTTGAACTCATTCTTAAGCAACAGCTTGCCGTCGCCCTGATAGGTGAACTCGAAATCCTGCGAACGCAAGTAGCTCAGCAACTGGCTGTAGTTGTCGCAACGCGTCATCGTCAGGTTCTGCACCAGCACGCACTCGGTCATGCCACCGGCGAAAATGGCGCTCTTGGTGAACATATCGTCGCCCGAGACTTTGATCTCGGCCGTGGCAGCCTCCTCGGGGATGGTCATGGCCACCTGGCCGGTCGACTCAACCTTGTACTTCACAATGCCCTTGAACGAGTTCTGGGCAACGGCGATGCCACCCATCATAAGCACTGCGGCGGCGATAGCGAAAATCTTCTTCATTGTTTATCCTGTTTTTGTTTCTATTTCTGTTTTAGTACCTTTGCCGACTGGCATATTGCAACCGACAACATATAATAACACCGCTTTGTATAAAATATTGCATTCCTGTAAAAATATTTTTGCCGTGTCGGACGACAGGGGTATCAGGGCTGCGAAAAAGTCTTCAAAAAAAATGAAAAAAAAGTCATTTTAGGCCCATTTTTGCCCCAGGAAAGGCCCCCTGAAAATCAACACTTAACGGGGACCATCTCCTACTCAACGCCTACTCATCGCCTTACCATCGCCTTACCATCGCCTTGTCATCGCTTACTAGAGTAAGAGATGTTAAATCTGACATTAGGTTTTGATACGTTTTTCTCTACTTTTTAGTCCCTCTCATCCCCCACCTCAACCCCTGGTTGACCCCAAAGTGCCCCCGCGTAAAATTTATTGTTAAATAATCTTAATTTCTGAACACTTTTTACATTGACACCGTCATATGTATTAAAAAGTGGGTATCTTTGCAAATTGAAACTTGGGGGAAGGGGTTATGCAACGAGTCAAACTGGTCAAACAGACACTACTGCTGGCAGCCATGCTGCTGGCGGGACAGACTGTGTGCACCGGCCAGTGCCCCTCAGTCACGACGAAAGGCAACGACTTCTGGGTGGCGTTCCTCTACAACCAGAACATCGACAGCACCACAATCGACCAACTGCAGATACACTGCATCCTAGACCAGCCCGGCACATGTTATTTCTACGACACTGCCGGAGAGATGACGACCCTGCCGGTATACAACACCACGGCGGGCTGCTGCCGCACCGTGGGCCACAACAATATGCGTATCGCCGAGCCCTTCTACGGTGCCTGGCACGTCACTTCGGACGTCCCGATATGGGTCTATGCACGCAATCTGGTGAACAAAAGCGAGGACATAGCCATGGTGCTGCCCACCTCGCGCCTGTCGACGCGCTACATCGTGCAGGACTACCCCGCCAGCCAGCATGGCGGCGAGGTGGCCTTCGTGGCCACACAAGACAACACAATGCTCACGATGACAGTGCCGTGCAACATTCGCGGCACCAGCATCACGGCAGGCACCACGCTAAATGTGAGCCTCAACACCGGACAGACCTACCTGCTGATGGCTGCCGACGGCTCAGCATCGTTTTCGGGCATGGAGGTGGTGTCGAACGGCAAACCCTTCGCCCTGTTCCAAGGAGGGTGGAACCCCGCAGTGCCAGCCAACAGCCAAGGGGGTGACCATGTGTTCGAGCAGGCTGTGCCACCCGATTACTGGGGCACCGAGTTCATCGTGGCCGGCGCGGCGCAGCGGGCAGGCGAGAACAGGGTCAGGATAACAGCCGCCGACGGCAACTGCTCCGTCACAATCAACGGCACCGTCCTTACCACCCTTGCCGCAGGCGAGACCTACGAATACACCATGAACTCTTCGTCAATCGCACATATCGTGACCAAGAAACAGTCTTCTGTCGTACTTTACATTGGCGGCAGCCAAAGCGGCAGCACCAGCGAGCCGTCGTCGGTCACCATCCCGCCCGTCGACAGGGGTGTGTGCAACAACGTGATAGTGAAACCCACGTCGAACGAGATACTCAACCTGTCGATGGTTCTCGTATGCAAGCAGACCTACTATGCAGGTATGAGGCTCAACGGCAATTCCTTGCCGGCAAGTGGCGACACCATCATAGACGGCTACAGGGTGCACCGCATCAACTCGCTGAGCAGCTACAACACCCTCACCAACGCCTCGGGACCCTATGTGGCCTACTGCTACGGCCTGGGCGACAGCATAAGCTACGCCTACCCATTGGCTATGGAGTTGACACCCAGGATATACGACACCGTGGTGCTCTACGACAACACCTGTGTCGGCGCAGGCTACCACAACAACGGCTTCGACATCCCGGCAGAAGAGATTGATACCCTGGAAACACTGACGCTGGAACGCGACGACACGTTGCAGAACTACTACACACACTATGTGCTGCACCTCACTGTTCACCCTACGCAAACCACTGATTTATACGACAGCATAGTGTTTGGCGACACAATGATATGGCACGGGGTGCACATCTACGACGAAGGCGACTACACCACCACCCTCATCTCGCTATACGGCTGCGACTCATTGGTGACGCTGCATGTATCGTTCACTCCGTTCGACACAATATTCCTCTTCGACACCGCCTGTGCCGGTAGCATCTACAGCAACTATGGGTTTATGCTGGAACTCCCCGACACCTCGGGCGACTTCATCCTCACGCGCCGCCAGCTGGAAGATGGCTCACCAAAGCTCTACTTCCTGAAACTCACCCTGTTGCCAACAGCACATTCCGACCTCTACTACACCATCGTCGACGGCGACGCCCTGCTGTACAACGACACCTCCATCACCACCGTCGGCGACTACGCCTTCAGATTCACCGCCGCCAACGGCTGCGACTCCATCGTCACACTGCACCTGCGAAATGCCGAACTAGGGCTTACCGCCAGTTCCCACGGCGTATGCCCGGGCGACGAGGTGGTGCTTACCGCCTCGGGGACCTACAACTACATCTGGAGCTCCTCGCCCTACGACCCTGAACTCGACAGCCTGCAGGGCCTCAACCCAATCACCGTACACCCCACTGTGACAACAGAATACCAGCTGCTCGACGGCGAGGGCAACATTGCCTGCCGCACCACCGTAGGCGCCGCGCCGCCACCCGTGCTGTGCATCGAAACCAGCCGTAACTTCGTGGACTTCGACCACCCGCGGGTGATCTTCACCGACTGCTCCGAAGGGTGCCACCACTCCCTGTGGCAATTCTCCGACGGCACCACAGCCACAGGCCAGCGCGTGCTGCATGAGTTTGCACCCACGAACGACGACAGCGTCGTGGTGATACTATCGTCGTGCAACAACAACGACTGCTGCGCCGACACCACCTTCAGCCTCCCCTGCCACATACGCTCGGTGTGGTTCCCCGACATATTCACCCCCGATGAGGAAGAGAACAACCTCTTCCGTTGCTTCACCAGTCGCAACATAGTGGAATTCGAGCTTACTATCTTCAACCGCTGGGGCCTGTTCATTTGGAGCACCACCGATGTGCAGCAAGGATGGGACGGAAGACGTACCGACGGCACGCCTTGCCGACAGGATGCCTACGTGTACCGCTACACCTGGCACGATGCCGAAGGGGAAATGAAGAGCGGCATAGGCACGGTGACGCTGATTCGGTGAAAACTTTCCGTTTTCATTTTTTTTCGTATTTTTGCATTTTCTATTATATAGGAAATGAGTAGCATACTGACAAGTACAGTGAAGCGTTTATCGCTGTTGTACAGGATTTTAGTGATGCTTGTTACGGCATCGCTGATAGTGGTCATATTCCCCCACGAAGGCCGTGGCGAGCACTACGACTATAAAATAGGTGCCATCTGGCGCGGGAACGACCTGGTGGCGCCCTACGATTTTGTGGTGCTCAAGGATGCCGAGCAGATGAAGAGCGAGCAGGACGCCGAACGCCGCAAGGCAACGGTCTACTACCGCATCGACAGCACGGCCCACGCCACAGCGCTGCAACGCGCCAAGAGTTATGAATCGAAAATGGCTGGCACCACCGCCCGCGGGCTCAAACGGCAGGTCGACAGCATCTACCGTATTGGCTATATGGAGCAGGCTCCCGAATGGGCCGAAGGGCAACGGGGTGTAGTGCTCGAGGGCAACGTCGGCCACGAATGCCGACCCGGCGAGTATGTGACAAAGGATGCCCTGGAAGCAGGCCTGCTGCGCGACAGCATATTGGTGCCAAGCATCGCCGTCGACCAGGAGCGGACAGCACTGGAAATAGAGAGCCGCCTGAGCCAGCTGAGCTATGAAAGCCGAATGGTAATGGCCGGCGACCATATCGTAGGCAAGGGCGAGGAAGTCACCGAAGAGACAGCCAGGGTGATTGGAGCCCTCGAGGCCGAACAAGACCGCCGCTACAGCGAGCGATACAGCCTCACCGGCCAGATGGCCGGACAACTGCTGCTGGCAGTAATTGCCTTAGTGGCACTTTATATGTTCCTGAAAAACACCCGCCACCCCATTCTCGACGACAACCGCAAGGTACTCTTCGTGATGGTTGTCATACTGCTGATGGCTGCCATAACAGCACTAGTCGTCCGCGTCAACGCCGACTGGGTGCTCCTCGTGCCGCTATGCATAGTTCCCATCTTGATGCGAGTCTTCTTCGACATGCGGGTGGCACTTTACATCCACCTCACGACGGTAATCATATTAGCCAACCTTGTTCCCAATGCATTCGAGTTCATCTTCTACCAACTCATCACCGGCATGATGAGCATCATAGCCGTGCGCAACCTCGAGCGCCGCAGCCAGTTCTTCATCCTCGCGGCAGTCATCTTCGCCAGCTACTCCTTCATTTACACCGCTGGCGTGCTCAGCCAGGACACCAACCTCCTCTCGCTCGACGCCCACCGCTACCTCATGTTCCTCCTCAACGCCACAATGACACTCATGGCCTACCCCCTCATCTACCTCTTCGAACGCATCTTCGGCATGACCACCAACCTCACCCTCATGGAACTCTCCAACACAAGCCACGAGGCACTCCGCGAACTCTCGCGCCGTGCGCCTGGTACCTTCCAGCACTCTGTACAGGTGGCCAACATCAGCGAAGACCTTATGAACGAGATTGGCGGCGACGCCCTGCTTGCCAAAGTCGGCGCCCTCTACCACGACATCGGCAAAGTGCGCAACCCACAGTACTTCACCGAGAACCAAACCTCAGGCTTCAACCCACACGAGGAACTGGACTATGCCGAGAGCGCCCGAATCATTACGCAACATGTTACCGACGGCCTCGACCTCGCACGAAAATACCGCCTGCCGGGAGATGTGCAGGACTTCATTCGCACACACCACGGAACGACCTACACAGGCTACTTCTACGCCAAAGAACTTGAACGCCACCCCGATGGTGACTTCGACGTCAACCTCTTCCGCTACCCAGGCCCTCGCCCCTACAGCCGCGAGACTGCCGTAGTGATGATTGTCGACACCGTCGAGGCCGCCTGCCGCAGCATGAAAGAGCACACCAAGGAGGCAACCGACGCTATGGTCGACCGCCTCATCGACGACAAGGTGGGGGCTGGCCAGCTCGACAACTGCCCACTTTCCTACGGCGACATCGCCCACATACGCCGCATCCTTAAAGACAAGATGATGAGCATTTATCACGTTCGCGTCGAATATCCGACAGTAAAGAATTAAGAACTAAAACCAACAAGAACATGAAGAAGAGTATCTGGATACATCTGGCAATGGTTGTGGCAATGTTCGCCGTGGCCTGCATCTACTTCTCACCCGTGCTTAGTGGCAAAGAAATGTACCAAGGCGACACACAGAAGTTCGAAGCCATGGTAAAGGAAACCAAAGACTACCACGCCCGTACAGGCGAATACGCCCTTTGGAACAGCTCGCTCTTCGGCGGCATGCCGATATATCAAGTTGGCGGCAACCCACCAATGAAAAGTATCATGGCCCCGTTGCGCTCCATCGCCAACCTCGAATTCCTAGGCCTCGGCCGTACCATCGGCGTGCTCTTCCTCTACCTCATAGGCTTCTACCTTGCACTGACACTCCTCGGCTGCTCGCCCTGGCT
>JAEEGL015198563.1_pt1 | contig 11817 bp, 7 predicted proteins | sample 9134231 | NCBI WGS metagenome assembly JAEEGL01 (sample SAMN16246548, study PRJNA631951) | gut metagenome | biome: gut microbiome; feature: rumen; material: fiber-attached | host: Bos | place: Iran: Karaj | collected 2018-10 | reverse complement strand
TTCTACACACGTTTGCAAAATCCCACCAACGACGCCGTAGCCGCCAAAATTGCTGCTCTCGAGGGCGGTGTGGGATGCGTGCTCACTTCTAGCGGACAGGCAGCCAACTTCTACGCAGTGTTCAACATCTGCGAGGCGGGCGACCATATCGTCACCAGCAATGAGATATACGGAGGCACCTACAATCTGTTTGGTGTCACACTGAAAAAACTCGGCATCGAATGCACCTTCGTATCGCCTGAGGCCAGTGAGGAGGAGATCCAGGAAGCTTTCAGGCCCAATACGAAGCTACTTTTCGGAGAGACCATCTCCAATCCCGGATGCGCCGTGCTCGACATAGAGAAGTTCGCACGGATAGCCCACCGCAACGGTGTGCCTCTTATTGTGGACAACACCTTCGCCACACCTATCAACTGCCGTCCCTTTGAATGGGGTGCCGACATTGTGACCCACTCCACCACCAAATACATGGACGGTATGGCCACACAGGTGGGAGGAGCAGTCGTAGACAGCGGCAACTTCGACTGGATGGCTCATGCCGAGAAGTTCCCCGGTATGACCACACCCGACGAATCGTATCATGGCATCACTTACGCGAAGGCATTCGGACAGAAAGGATACACCACCAAACTGGTGGCCCAGCTTATGCGCGACCTCGGAAGCATTCCCGGTCCTATGAACTCCTTCCTCCTCAACATGGGTCTGCAGACCCTGCACCTGCGGATGGCTCAGCATTGCGCCAATGCCCAGCGTGTGGCCGAGTTCCTGCACAATGACAAGAGGGTGGCATGGGTACATTATTGCGGACTGAAAGACGACGCCAACTATGAGCGCGGACTCAAATACCTGCCCAACGGTTCCTGCGGAGTGATTGCATTCGGTCTGAAAGGCGACCGCGAGACAGCCATCCGCTTCATGGACTCGCTGGAAATGGTGAATATCGTGACACATGTGGCCGACGCACGCACCTGCGTGCTTCACCCTGCCAGCCATACACACCGCCAGCTCAGCGACGAGCAGTTGCGTGAGGCCGGCGTCGCTCCCGACCTTATACGGCTCTCTGTGGGCATAGAGGATGTGGAGGACATTCTCGACGACATCCGTCAGGCCCTTGACAAGATAGGATAAGAAATGAAATAAAAACAGGCATTAATATCATATATGGAATTAGCAAGTAAATATGTTCCACAGGATGTGGAGTCGAAATGGTATCAATATTGGCTTGACAACAAGCTCTTCAGTTCAAAACCCGACGGACGCGAGCCCTACACCATCGTTATCCCCCCACCCAATGTGACGGGTGTGCTGCACATGGGACACATGCTGAACAACACCATTCAGGACATTCTTGTGCGACGCGCACGTATGGAGGGCAAAAACGCCCTCTGGGTGCCTGGCACCGACCATGCCTCTATCGCCACAGAAGCAAAGGTGGTGGGCAAGTTGGCCGAACAGGGCATCAAGAAAAGAGACCTGACAAGAGAACAGTTCCTTACCCACGCCTGGGATTGGACCCATGAGCACGGCGGCATCATCCTGAAGCAGCTTCGCCGTCTGGGTGCAAGCTGCGACTGGGACCGCACCGCCTTCACCATGGACGAGAAACGCTCGGAAAGCGTGCTGAAAGTGTTTGTCGACCTCTATGAGAAAGGCCTCATCTACCGCGGACTGCGCATGGTGAACTGGGATCCGAAAGCCCAGACCGCCCTTAGCAACGAGGAGGTGATATATCATGACGAGAAAAGCAAGCTCTACTATCTGAAATATTATGTTGCCAATGATGACATGACTGGTGAGACCGGTGCAGAGGAGGAGGTTGTGCACCGCGACTCACAGGGCCGACGCTATGCCGTGGTGGCCACCACCCGCCCAGAGACCATCATGGGCGACACCGCCATGTGCATCAACCCCAAAGACCCTAAGAACCAGTGGCTCAAGGGCAAGCAAGTGATTGTTCCCTTGGTGAACCGCGTCATACCCGTTATCGAGGACCATTATGTGGATATTGAGTTTGGTACTGGCTGTCTGAAGGTAACTCCCTGCCACGACCCCAACGACTATATGCTGGGCAAGAAACACAACCTTGAGAGCATCGACATCTTCAACGCCGACGGTACCGTGAGCGAGCAGTCGCCCATTTATGTGGGAATGGACCGTATGGACGTGCGCCGCCAAATCAGCATCGACCTTGAGAATGCCGGTCTGATGGAGAAGGTTGAAGACTATGAGAACAAGGTGGGTTACTCTGAACGCAATTCCGACACAGCTGTTGAGCCGCGTCTCTGCATGCAGTGGTTCCTGCGCATGCAGCACTTTGCCGACATCGCCCTTCCACCCGTGATGAAAGATGAAATCCAATTCCACCCTGCCAAATACAAAAACACCTACAAGAGCTGGCTGGAGAACATACAAGACTGGTGCATCTCGCGCCAGCTGTGGTGGGGACACCGCATACCCGCCTACTTCCTCCCCACTGCCGAGGGCGAGGAGGAGAAGTTCGTGGTGGCTCTCACTGCCGAGGAAGCCTTGGTGAAAGCACGCCAGATGCCCGGCTATGAGAATGTGACCATCGACGAGCTCAGCCAAGACGAGGCAGCCCTCGACACATGGTTCTCTTCCTGGCTGTGGCCCATCAGTCTCTTCGACGGCATCAATAATCCCGGCAGCGAAGAGTTGGCTTACTACTACCCCACCTCCGACCTCGTGACTGGACCCGACATCATCTTCTTCTGGGTGGCCCGCATGATTATGGCCGGCTATGAGTATACCGGCAAAATGCCCTTCAAGAATGTGTACTTCACTGGTATAGTGCGCGACAAACAGGGACGCAAGATGTCGAAGAGTCTCGGCAACTCGCCCGACCCAATCATGCTCATCGACAAGTATGGTGCCGACGGTGTGCGTATGGGCATGATGCTTTGTGCTCCTGCCGGCAACGACATCCTCTTCGATGAGGCATTGTGCGAACAGGGACGCAATTTCAACAACAAGATATGGAACGCATTCCGCCTTGTCAAGGGCTGGAAAGTGGAAGACTGCCAGCAGCCTGACTGCAACCGCCAGGCCGTGGAATGGTTTGAGGCCAAACTGCGCCAGACGGCTGCCGACATGGACGAGCAGTTCAGCAAATACCGTATTTCCGATGCGCTGATGTGCGCCTACAAGCTGTTCTGGGACGAGTTCTCCAGCTGGTATCTCGAACTCATCAAACCGGCCTTCGGCACCCCACTCGACAAAGCCACATACGATGCCACCCTGCGTTTCTTCGAGGCTCAACTCAAGTTGCTGCATCCCTTTATGCCGTTTATCACCGAGGAACTGTGGCAGCACCTCTATGACCGCTCCGAGGGCGACAGTATCATGCTGCAGAACCTGAAGCTGTCTGCTCCCACCGAGGAAGACCAAAAAATCAGCGATGACATGGAACTTGTGAAACAGGTGGTTTCGGGTGTGCGCATGGTACGCAATCAGCGCAACATCGCACCGAAGGAGCCTCTGTCCTTGCAGGTGGTGAGCACCGACCGTTACAACGGCTATGTCGAGGTGTTGAAGAAGATGGCTGTCCTGAGCAGCTTTGAGGTGGTTAGCGAAAAAGCAGCCAACAGCGCCCAGTGGATGGTAGGCACCGACGAACTGGCCATACCCCTTGGCGACCTTATTGACGTGGAGGCCGAGATTGCCAAGCAGGAGGCTCAGTTGAAATACCTGGAAGGTTTCCTCAATGGTGTGAGAAAGAAACTGCAGAACGAGAAGTTCGTGGCTCATGCCCCTGAGGCCGTTGTCGCCATGGAGCGCAAGAAGGAGAATGATGCCTTGGAGAAGATTGCCGCCCTCAAGGAATCGCTCAATGCCCTTCGCCAGGGATAGAAAGCTAAAATTCCAGACATATAATAAAGTCTCAAATACTATTCCGCCGGAATGAAGGTTACAATCCTGTTCCGGCGGTTTTTTTATGGTTTTACCTTCCCTTTGCTATGACATAAATAATAATAGGAGCACCTATAAGCGGTGTCACAGCATTGAGAGGGATAATGCCATTCTCGCCGGGAAGGAAACACACGATATTGCAAAACAGCGCCACTACCGCGCCTGTGAGCATGGTGGCCGGCAAGAGAGAACGGTGATTGTCGGTGGAGAGCATCATTCTCGCTATGTGGGGTACAGCCAGACCTATAAACGACACGGGACCGCAGAAGGCGGTGACCACCGCAGTGAGCACACCCGTCAGAATCAACAACTCATTGCGCACAAGGAGATAATTGACACCCAAATTTTCGGCATACCGCTCACCAAGCAACAAGGCATTAAGAGGCTTGATGAGGAGAAGAGAACAAAACAGCGCCAGCACCGTGACCGAAGAAAAAACCGGCAACTGTGATGATGAGACACCTCCAAAGTTGCCCATACCCCACACCATAAACGACTTCACGCCCTCTTCCGTGGCGAAGAAATTGAGAAGCGACACCACCGACGATGACAAAAATCCTATCATCACACCGATGATGAGCAACATCACACTGTTTCGCACCATTGTGGAAAATAAGAATACAATGCCAGTGACCAGCATGGCTCCAGTGAAAGCGCCAAGAAGAATGGCCAGATAGCCCGATGCCTCGACACCGGCTGCCGATACAGAACCGCCCATGAGCAGCATGACGATAGCCACACCCATGCTGGCCCCGCTGCTGATACCGAAGATGGACGGACCTGCCAAAGGGTTGCGGAAAGCGGTCTGAAGGAGCAGTCCACAGACAGCAAGGGCAGCGCCGCTCAACAGCGCCGTAACAGCCTGAGGCAAACGTGAGTCAAGAACGATGTATCTCCATGATTCTTTTTGAGGTTCTCCTCCAAGCACGATTTTCCACACCTCGGCCACAGGTATGCTCACAGAGCCTACCATAAGACTCAGGGCAAACAATACCAAGATAAGGAATGCCAAGAGTGCGCAATAGCCGACAGACCTGCTCATTCGTCCAAAGGTTGATAATAACGGAGAGCGCCCAACTGCAAGTCGGGATGCAAAAGAATGATATAGTCGCGCAAGAGATAGTCGGGGTGAAAAGAGACCTCCTCAAAATAGGGAACACTGAGTGTATTGACATACCAAACCTGCCGCTCACGGAATGCCTTCATCTGGGAATATCCCCTATACTCTGCCTCAAGCATTGGATAAGTCAAACGACGTGATTTGTCATTGTAATTGAATATCCATACATCGGCGTCACCGGCCTTGTCGAGCACGGCCTCAAAAGGCAAAGCTAAACTTCCAGCATGGTTGTCGCCAGAAAAAGCATAATCGCCCTGCGCATCAGCAATCAGCCTGCCCACACTGCTTTTGCCTCCCGCCACATACCAGGTGCTACCTGTAAGTTTTTCGGTGATGATGGAACGACGCAGCTTGCTGCTTTGTGCCACACCCATCCATTTACGATAGTTCTTCCGCACATCATCGAAAAGCGAGTCGGCCTCTGCCTCCTTGCCCAACAACATACCATACACTTTCATCCACTCGGCACGCGCCAGGGCGGAGCACTCCATATACTCGGCACACTCGAAATAAGGGGTTCCTATCTCCTCTATCTTACCATAACCGCCAGAGTTCTCAAAAGGCGAGAGAAACATCATGTCGGGCCCCAAGTCAATAATCTTCTCAACAAGCGGGTCCAAACCATTGCCGCAGTCGGCCATTTCGCCTTTCGCCAACTTTTCCTTCACCCATGGCAGGAGAATATACTGTGTGTCGCAGGCTCCCGCCACACGGTCCTGGCAGTTGAACAGTCCGAAAAGAAAGCAGTGGGTGGTGGTGAACATGACCGTTTTCCTGACAGGCACCTCAATGACAGTACCTTTCGGAAGAGCATCCGGCCGTTGCTCGCCGCGCCTCACGAGCACATAACGGTGCAGCACATGGCCTTCATGCCATGGATTGTCGATTGTGACGGTGGTGAAATGAGGGTACTTCACTACATGCAACAAACGGGCATATTCCAAATGAAGCGTATCACCGGCTTCAGTCGCTGAAGAGGCTTTGTCGGTTTTACAAGCCCAAAACAGCAGACTGCAGAACGTAAGCAGGAACACGCATGACTTTTTCATGGCAAAGGATTGGTTTTCAGCGATTTTCTCAGCTGTCGGCGAAGTTTGAATTTGTGAAAAGCAAAGACGAAACGAGCCAGGGGCCTGCCCCATATAGCCTCTGCGGGAAAATGGTACGCAAAATGGAGATTGCGCCATGTCTCAACAATCCAGTACATCCATCGTGAATTGCCATCAAAATGATAGCGCTCATCGGATCTGCCGAAATTGCCGCCCTTCATGATTTCATTGAGAAAAAGTTTGCCCACCACCTCGTTTGGCTCAGTGAGCAGATATTTCTCCTCCAGCCGCAGCACATGATGCAGCACCCACATTATCCCGGCAGTAAATTTATGCATGTGCAGATTGTCCACTATACGCATGGTTTCCAGCCTCTCCTCGGGCGTAAAACCCTGACGGAGCAGATAATAATAGTCTATTATTTGACGAAATCCCACACCCTCGCCGAAAAAATGATGCTGCAGATGGGTAAGTTGGAACACACGGTTGAAAGCGTCGGTGGGCACACATATTTTCTTGCCATTGGGCAGAGTGAGAAACTTGCTGAACTGATGCGGTCTGGCCTCTTCAAAAAAACGGTTGAGTCTTTTCTCATACCAGATGTTCACCATGAACGAAGGCTTGAGATGCACTTCCAAAGGAGAATCCACCACCCCTTCGAACTTCACATGGTGATAATCGAGCTTGAAAGCCTTGTCAATGGAATAGGCAATACGCATGACGCTCAAATCGTCCTTGTCGGTCCACAAGTCGATGTCGCCTGGTGAGCGCATAAACGGGTCGGGATAATAGCCTGTATTGCCCTGTCCTTTCAGGATACAACTTTTCAGGCCGTACTTTTGGTAAAGATAACTTGTGATGTATACCGCATCCCTGTTCAGCTCTTCGTTTTTCTTTATCAGTTCACGGTAAATGCCCACCCACTCGGCCACTTTTTTACGATGGGGACGATGGGGGACACTTGCAGGAATGCGGTTGAGGCCGTAAAAAAGCACTCCGAAAATGGATTGCTTCATTCCGAACTCCAACAATCCATCCCAATCCATGTCCTCAAGGAAATCAGGATAGGGGCTTTGCTCATTGAGAGCGAACGCTAAAAAAGCAAGATACCTTTCAGAACCTGTCATGTCATTTATCAAGTGAGGAGAAGACCGAATTATTGGAGATATACTCAGGCACAATCTGTTTCATTTTCTCCACTATCTTCATATCGTCATAGGTCTCTGCAGTTTTTATGAGGTCATCTATCTCTTTCGAAACTTCATTATAGTCATAATCTCTCACCTTGGCTATTCTAATCTTCTCATGGAAGCTGGGCAGCGTGTTTTCCTCGTTGGCCAAAAGTTCCTCAAACAGTTTCTCACCGGGGCGCAGACCAGAGTATTGTATCTTCACATCCTTTGCCCCGCTCAGTTGTATCATCTTCTTGGCCAAATCTGCAATACGGACGGGTTTGCCCATATCAAAGATAAAGATTTCGCCACCCTTGCCATGGGTGCCAGCCTCAAGCACCAACTTGCATGCCTCCGGAATCAGCATGAAGTAACGGATAATTTGGGGATGGGTCACCGTGACAGGACCGCCGGCTTCTATCTGCTGCTTGAAAAGCGGTATCACGGAGCCGTTGGAGCCAAGCACATTGCCGAAACGGGTGGTCACAAAGCATGTCTTGCCTTCTATCTTATTTTCCTTGATGGCCTTGTCGAGGCTCTGCACGTAAATCTCGCAGATACGCTTTGAGCATCCCATCACATTGGTGGGGTTCACCGCCTTGTCGGTGGAAAGCATCACAAACTTCTTTACACCATACTTCACGCTCAGGTCGGCTATCACCTTGGTGCCCAACACATTGTTCAATATACTGACACTGGGGTTGTCCTCCATCATGGGCACATGCTTGTAGGCTGCCGCATGGAACACATACTCAGGACGGAATGTATTGAAGATATGCTCCATCCTTTTCTGATTCACTATGGAGCCTACGACTGTGGTGCAGTCAATCTGAGGCCACTCGTTCATCATCATCAGCCGCACATCATGCTGGGGTGTCTCCGCTGAATCGATAAGCATCAGCTTGCCCGGCAAGAAAGCACAAATCTGACGAAGCAGCTCATTTCCAATAGAACCGGCCGAACCAGTGATCAGGATTCTTTTCCCGGTAAGCATGTTGGCCACAGACTCCATGTTCAACTCTATTTTTTCACGCGGCAGAAGGTCTTCGATTTTCACCTTTCTCAGATTGCGTATGGTATCTTCCACATTTTCATTCCACTCCTTTGTTTCAGGACTTACATATATCTTGACGTCTTTCCCCAACAACAGGTTCTGCAAAGCCTCATCTTTCCTGAACGTCTCATGTTGCATAGGCGAGACAAGCACAGCCTGTATATGAAGGTCGTCGAGCAGATCACCAAGGTGTTCGTCTACTTTATAAACATGAAGTCCCAGTAGGATCTTGTCATGAAACGCTGAATCATGCGAGAGGAAACCATTCACATGAAACTTGGAGTTTTTCTGGTTCCTGATATTCTTGGCCAACCCCACTCCGCTATCCTTGACACCATAGATGAGCGTACGCATGCCCTTGTCATTTTTGTATGCCAAATCGAAGGCCGACTTGGCCAGCACCCTCCAGAACCACATCAAAATCGTTGCGATGCCGTACATCAGGAAGATGTGCCTTCCTCTGATGGGAGCGAAAAGACGGGTATCGAAAACATGTCTGAACTCAATATTCAGGTAATTCATGGGATAGTGAATGGCAAGCGCCACCACACATCCTAAGAACATGGCCAAAGCCACTCGTCGCAAATCCAAAAAAGAGGAATATCTGATTACCCCCGAATAGGTTTTGAAAACCCTGAAGCCTATGACCGCGGGAACCATGTACACAAAAACACCTTTCGATACAAGCCACATGAAATTCAAGGTGTTTGTGTAGTAAAACCAATATACGACGAAACCGGCGATATAACATATCACTATATCTATGAAAAGGATTACCCAATAAGGGAACGCATCCTTTGTAAAATACCAGTTGAACAGTCTGTCAATAAAAGTATTCTTCATCTTAATTACTGAAAACCACCCACAAAAACAATTCAGTGTAAGTACAACACTGTCATATTTTTTGTTATTGTGATATTATCCATCAAAAATTGGTGCAAAGATAAGAATAAAAAAAATAAAAAATACGATTTCACCTTAACAAAATAAAAAAAAACACCTTTTCAAGTTGACACAGAGTCAACAAAAGCAAAAGAAACTATTCTTTTTTCACTATTTGCCCGGAGGACGAAACAACCACACCAAAGATGTGTGCCAAAAACCTCATGGCAACCAGCCATGAAAGTGAGATTATTTTGACAATCTGAAAAAAGACAAAGTGATGAATAAAAAATGGATATTTTTATTGCCCGTATTCAGATTTTTCTTATCTTTGCTCTCAAAGGCAGGCTTGCCTGTTCGATTCGAACAATTTATGTGACTGTATGTACAACCCTTAATACTAAAACACTATGAGAATCGGTATTCCAAAAGAAATCAAGAACAATGAGAGCAGGGTGGGCATGACTCCCGCCGGTGTCTCCGAACTGGTAGCACATGGCCATGAGGTCTATGTGCAGCATACGGCTGGTGAGGGAAGCGGTTTCCCCGACGAGATGTACGTAAAGGCAGGTGCAAAGATTCTGCCAACTATAGAAGACACCTATGAGCAGGCGGAAATGATAGTCAAGGTGAAAGAACCGATTGAGCAGGAATACAAGTTGGTGAAACCCGGACAGGTCATTTTCACTTATTTCCACTTTGCCTGTGACAAGCCGCTCACCGACGCCATGATAGCCAGCGGCGGCGTCTGCATAGCTTATGAAACCGTTCAACTGCCCGACCGTTCACTGCCGTTGCTCATTCCCATGAGCGAGGTTGCAGGACGTATGGCCACCATCAATGGCGCCTACTATCTGCAGAAGACAAAGGGAGGAAAAGGCAAACTCATCTGCGGTGTTCCTGGCGTGAAACCGGCCAAGGTTCTTGTATTGGGCGGCGGTGTAGTAGGACAGGCTGCCGCACGTGTGGCAGCCGGCATGGGAGCGCAGGTCATTATTACCGACATTTCCCTTCCTCTGTTGCGCAGGCTGCATACAGAGATGCCCGACAACGTGATGCCCATTTATTCGAACCGGCACAATATAGAGCGTGAATTGCATGATGTGGACATCATTGTAGGTTCCGTCCTTATCCCTGGCGACAAGGCCCCTCGCCTTATTACAAAAGACATGCTCAAGATGATGGAGCCTGGCACAGTGATGGTGGACGTGGCCATCGACCAAGGCGGCTGTTTCGAGACCTCACATCCCACCACACACTCCGACCCTGTATATGAGATAGACGGCATAGTGCACTATGCCGTGGCCAATATCCCCGGAGCAGTGCCCAACACATCTACCATCGCACTGACCAACGCCACCCTGCGCTATGTGGTGGCACTGGCCGACAAAGGCTGGAAGAAAGCCTGCCACGACGACCATGCCCTCTACATGGGACTCAATGTGGTGGAAGGTAAAGTCACCTTCAAGGCAGTGGCCGATGTCTTTGGATTGCCATACGAGCCCGTCAGTCTGTAATCATGACTCCTATCAAAATATTGACACAGAGGCTGATGAAGCCTCTGTGTCAATATTTTTCTGTCTTGATGATTGTTCACTCATAATCGTCGATCACGGCATTCACAAAGTCAAGCATGGGCTTGGCCACCTGCATCATGCCTGCCATCTCGTCGAGCCACCCGTCACCCTCGAAAAAATCATCGCTCACACGCCGCCAGCAACAATAATCTTTCATACGCAAATAGGCTATGTGCCTGTAGTCTCGGGGGAAACCGGCCGGACAGGTTTTCAGCATTTCCAGGCCGAACCCACTCTCACTCTCCATTCCCTGCCCGCTGGGGTCGCCAAAGAGGCGCAGAAAGTCGGCGTTGGTCACACAGCGAAGCCATTCTTCCTCATTGGCCATAATCTCATTGCGGCAAGCTGTGAGTATGGAGGTAGGCAGCCAGTAAGAACCGCAAGCTACCAGACATTCTCCCGGTTCCAGATGTATATAATAGCCTCCATGCAGTGATTTCCTGCCATGGGCATTAATATAAGCGCCTAAATGGCGTTTGTATGGCGACTTGTCGGGTGAGAAGCGTGTATCGCGGTAAAAGCGGTAAGTCACGTCTTTCACTGTGAGGTGGGCCACCGACGGGTCGAACGAGGCAATCTTGGCAATGGCCTGGGCGGCACCCTGTTCGAAATCATTTCTTGCCGCATCATATTCCGCCTTGTGGGCGTGAAACCACTCACGGTTGTTGTTTTGGGCAACCTGACGGAGGAAGTTCAGAATCAGTTGGGTATTCATGCGTCACAAATGGATTAAGAGTGGATTATTTATCAGCCTTTGCCAGTTTCTTTCCTGTTGGACAAATGTCTGAGAAGGGACATTTGTCACAGTGGGGTGCACGGCTGGTGCACACATAGCGGCCATGCAGAATGAGCCAGTGATGGGCATCACGCACATAAGCCTCGGGGATATGGGCCATGAGTTCCTGTTCCACCTTTAACGGGGTGTTGGCCTTCTCCGGCACCAGCCCAAGCCGGTGGCTGACCCTGAACACATGGGTGTCTACAGCCATGGCAGCCTTGCCGAAGGCCACCGCCTGAACCACATTGGCCGTTTTGC
>JAEEGL013978523.1_pt1 | contig 11817 bp, 12 predicted proteins | sample 9134231 | NCBI WGS metagenome assembly JAEEGL01 (sample SAMN16246548, study PRJNA631951) | gut metagenome | biome: gut microbiome; feature: rumen; material: fiber-attached | host: Bos | place: Iran: Karaj | collected 2018-10 | reverse complement strand
GGACCCACCTCTTCCCATCCCGAACAGAGAAGTTAAACACACCGGCGCCGATGGTACTGCCCCACCAGGTGGGAGAGTAGGTAGCCGCCGCTTTTCGGACTCCCCGATTGTTGCAAAACAGTCGGGGAGTCTTTTTTTTGTGTCAGGCTACTTTGGGAATCTAGAGCAGTCTCAGTGCGATGGCGGCACACGCTTCCGCATCGGCGAGCGCGTGGTGGTGATGGGTAAGCTCATAACCGCAGGCTGCGGCGACGGTCTGGAGTTGATGATCCGGAAGCCGGCATCCAAAATGCCTGCGGGATGCGGCGAGCGTATCGTAGAACACATAATCCGGGTAATCCATCCGATACACCCTGAATACGTCCTTCAGGCAGCCTTCATCGAAGCGCGCATTGTGCGCTACCAGCGGCAGCCCGGCAATTTTCGGTGCGATAGCCGCCCAGACCTCCGGAAACAGGGGAGCGTCCTGAGTATCTTCTTCGCTGAGTCCGTGCACCTGCCGGCAGAACCACTGGTAGTACTCAGGCTCCGGGTGAATCAGGCTGTAGAACGTCTCTGCGGTTTCCCCTCCGCGCACAATCACCACGCCGACGCTGCAAACGCTGCATCGGCATTCGTTGGCCGTTTCAAAATCGATGGCTGCAAAATCGGTCATACCAGCTATTTACTTCACCTCCTGCAACTCGCCTGTAACGGAATCGATGATAAAACCGCGGACAGATATGTCATAAGGAATCAGCGGGTGCTCCAGAATGGCGGAAACGGTCGATTTCACGGACTTCTCCGTGTCGTGAAAACCTTCCAGCCAATCGTTCAGGTCAATATCGCTACGATGCAGTTCCGCTTCCGGAATCCCTCGCTTCAGCATCTCTCCCTCAAAATGATGAAAACTCATATGGCAGGCGCCGCAGTTACTGTGCGCGACGACCATGATTTCAGTGACGCCGAGCTCGTAAATCGCAACGATAAGGCTCCGCATCGCCGAATCCCAGGGTGACGGGATTACCGCACCTGCGTTCTTGATGACTTTGGCGTCGCCGTTCCCGAGCCCCAGAGCCTCCTGAAGCAGGACAGACAGCCGTGTGTCCATACAACTGAGCACCGCAAGATTCTTCTTGGGGAACTTGTCCGTGACGTGTTTCTCGTAGCCCTTTGCCGCCACAAATTCGCGATTAAACGCGAGAACTTTATCGATTTGGGTCATAATTATGCGATCTGTTATGATTTTCTTACATTCCTACCAGTGTAAACGCTTCGCTGAACGGAATAGTTTCGGATTTGCCTACGTGCTCCTTCCAAGCACTCTCTTCGTGGCTAAGTTTTGAAACGGCGCGAGAGGTCATGTCTTTCATTTTGTCGCATACCTCGTTAATTACTGCCATTTCTGCTGCAGAAAACCCCCTCATATCGGCATTTTCGTTGGTTAGCAATGACATGCATTCCTGTCCCTGTACTAGCCTCAATTGCTCCTGCACCTCGTCGAAGGCACTGTACACACGGTTCCATCGCTGCGGTACCGGGCCGAACTCAAGGGCCTGATATGCCAGGCCGGAAATCGCTATACCCCGTTCGCGATACGACAGGAAATCGATATAGAACAGCACTTTGTTCATTTTTGTTTGGAATGTTTCTCCCATCTGGCCCAGCACATAGATTAGAAGATTCTTCAGCCTGGATACTGACAACGGTGCAAATCCGTTCGCCAGGCCGCGGCCGGAAGGGAAGAGCCGCTCGGACTCCTTCTGCTCGTCATACCGGTCCTCTGATCGCGCGATTACTTCCTCCACGCGGGCGGTTATCTTTGCGAAATCTTTCTCCGTCAACTGATGCCGGGAACTGCGCACCAACTCAAGAAACACTTTTGGGTTCATTGCGCTCCGGATCATCTTCCCGTTGCTCTCGCTGGGGACCTCACCATCCTCATAGAGCCGATACTGATTGGTCCCGAACCCCAGTATCAGGGCCATTTTCGTGGCGCTCACACCGTATAACTCCCGCAGGGCGACAATCTCGTCCTGATACGGAATCCCGTGATTCTCGCGATACTGGTTGGTTACCTGATTCCACCAAACGCCATCGCTTTCCGTAGTAGTGTAGCCCTCATCAATATCATCATCGCGAAACGAAATGTATGTGCACCCGAACTTCTCACCACGAAAAGATAAAGTTTCGGGTTCGTAAACCACCCGCAGGGGCTTGCCTGTTGAACCTGTAGGGATTTTCATAGTTCAATTTATTTAAATGGATATTGCAGCGGACTTTCAGCCAGATGGAACGATATGCAGATGGTTTGGCCATTCTCGTATCCCAGCGTGATCTTGATGTACACCTCACGTCCTTTCACATCCTTGCCGAAGACCCACATTTCACCTTCCTTATTCAGGATATCAACAACGGGCCCCTCAACATAGTCTTGGGTCTGAAGATTCTTTACAATCATCTCGCGCTGCAGATGGGTAATTTCCAACTGCAGCAGAGTTTCTCTATTCTTCGGGCGGTCATCACGAAAACGAATCCCAAACACCTGCGCCTTGATGTTGAATTGCTCAAGAAATGCCTTGACTTCCTCAATCGTTACCATGTGCCAATCTTTTCTGGGCGCAAGATACAAAGGATTTTTCAGATATGTATAAAATTCAACGATAAAGTTGAATTCGTTGGTGACATTGTTGCTATTTTGAGCAGGATGTTACCTTCCTAATTTCAAAATTATTATTATATTAGCAACGTCGTTCCACGGAACGATGCACATAATTAGCGAAAGTGTTTTTCGCCTGCCCTGTTGGAAATCTGGACAATTTTCATTTTGGAATGGGCTCGGTCGTAAGCACTCCGCCGCTCTTTTGATTATGTCGTTGGTGGGCTTCTCCCCATCAGTACTGCATATCAAGCGGTGTGGAGTACGATTGTTTCTTCATTCCAACGTTTGTCCAGAACGTCCGACAGAAGATACGAAAACGGCTTCACACTTTTTGTATTTATGCACCTCATCTCGGAGCCTGATGGGATTATAATTATTTGTATGGCGTTTGTTCCAAAGCAAACTCAGCGCGTGAAATGCAACGGTGTATGGTACGCTGTATGTGATGTCCACGCAAATCTAGGTCGAGTTGAAGTTCTTGATCCCAATGTGAATCCTTATTGCAACAACGGACAGAGTCGGCTATTTTTTAGTTTTTCTGAAATTGAAGATGCACAATGATTAAGCAAAAATCTTATTATATAACTCCAGAACTTTTCTGCTTAGAGGATATGTTGGATATACAATTGTTCTGTAGTAGTCCTGCCCCCGGTGGGAATGAAGACCTTACTTTTGAAGATTGGAACGCAAAATTATTTGAATCATGAAAACACACAATGTGTTATGTGCTGCGATGGTAGCAATGTTTGTGCATTCATGTGCACAAGAATTCGAGCACGACAATTACTTGCAGAATGAGGAAACGTTGGAATTCTCAGCCTCATGGGCTGAGGATGACAATTCAAAAACATCAATTGTCGTTGATGGTGATAATGGACATATTCTATGGTCGCCAAACGAGAGTATCAATGTGTTTTTTGGGGCAACGTCCTCTGGTAAATTTACGTCAACCAACACTGCCCCTCAAGCTGTGGCAACATTTAGGGGATCGCTTAACTCGCTTATAGGTGGAATGGAAGTTTCTCCAAATATGCCGTATTGGGCGGTTTATCCATACAATGAAACCAACTCTTGCGATGGGCAAAGCATTACCTTTACATTATCCCACTACCAGATTGGGGTAGCCGATACTTTCCCTGATAATCTATTTCCTGCTATAGCTCGAGGCGAATCTTTAAGCCTGGCTTTTTACAATGTTTGTGGTGGTGTTTGCTTTTCAGTTACTACTGAAGGTGTTGAGAATGTTGTATTTAAATCCAATGATGGCAGCCCCATGGCTGGGACTGTAAAGGTAGGATTTGGAGAAGATAATTGTCCTATACTCGTAAACATTCTTGAAGCGCAGGATTCCGTTGTGATAAAAGCTCCACAAGGAGGATTTATTCCTGGAACAAAATACTTTGCAACGCTGCTGCCGCAAACACATAGTCAAGGAATCAAAATTTCGCTTTATACATCAACGAAAAAAGCAACGCGACAGTTGAGTGGGAACATTAGCGTTCATAGGGCAGTATTTGGAGTATTGGACAAAATGGATGAAGGATTAACTTATAGTGATTACTTTAACCCTTATGCAAACATTGTTTTTGCTGATTCCAGAATTAAAGCGAGTTGCGTTGCCGCTTTCGATACCAACGGTGACGGTGAAATCTCTTATGAAGAGGCCGCTGCAGTAACGGATATCAGCACAGCCTTCACCAGTACTCTTTACACTTCATTCGATGAATTCCGTTATTTTACCGGTGTGACAGAAATCCCTGCTTTATGGATGCAGGGCCGGGCGCGTCTAACAAGTATTGCGTTACCCAAGAGCATTAGTAAAATTGGTAGTGGGGCTTTTGCAGGATGCACCGGAATACAGAGATTAGAATTGGGTGGACCGCTTATACAGTCGGTAACGATGAGTTGGATTCTCCCCAGTACTTATACTTCTTTCTCTGAATGTATTATTACAGCCGATGAGCCTTATTCGATATGCAAAGAAGCGTTCTCTGGGTGTACAGATCTTCAATCTGTTGTTTTTGCTGAAGGCCTTTCTAATATCGACTCTGATGCCTTTAAAGGTTGTAGTCAAATGCAAAGAGTATATGTCCCCAATATACTTTGTTGGTTGAAAGCAACTTTCGGGAATGCGAAAAGCGCTCCGTTTAACGGCAGTGGAGGAGGGGATATTTATATTAGGGAAGAGAAATTACAGAATTTGGTTGTCCCACAAGGGCGCACAACTATTACTTGGTATGCTTTTCATAATTGCAAATCTCTTTGCTCGGTGACCTTGCAGGACGGGATAGAGTGGTTGGGAAAGTTTTCCTTTTCAGGATGTTCTGCCCTTGAATCTATAGTTCTCCCAGGTACATTGAAAAATATACGAAATGATGCTTTTTCCGGTTGTACTAAGTTAAAAATTGCTCATATTTCAAACTTGGGATCTTGGATTGATATAGATTTTGATAATGTAGCGGCCTCTCCCTTTAATGCAAGCGGAGAGGGACATCTCTATGTTGGCGAAACAGAACTCACTGAACCCCTTATTCCTGAAGACGTCAAAGCTTTCAAACAATATGCGTTCTATAACTGTACAGGGTTCTCTAAGATGATACTTGAACCACTCGTCCCGCCTTCCCTCGGGACAGATGTAGTTAGTGGTACTAGGTGTTTTTTTATTGTTTGGGATGAATGTCTTGCTGATTATAAAAGTAAATGGAACTCATTCCAACAGAGAATTTTTTCTGCGTCAGAGAACCTCCCGGAAATTGGTGATGTATGCGTAGATCTTGGATTATCGGTCAAGTGGGCCTCAGGAAACGTAGGCGCTTACTATTATTGGGAGTATGGAGATCATTTCGCTTGGGGAGAGACGGAGACGAAGGAGGGTGGAGCTAACAATGGTTATAACTGGGGCTCCTATAAATGGTGTATGGGCGATTCGCGTAGATTGACCAAGTATTGCAATAAGAATAATTATGGTTACAATGATTTCAGGGATAACAAAATAGTTCTTGACCCTGCGGATGACGCTGCGACAGTTATTTTAGGTAGTGGTTGGCGTATGCCAACACGGGGAGAATGGGAAGAGCTAATAACGAATTGCACATTTGAGACGACTATCCTCTATGGAATATCAGGAATGAAAGTAATAAGTAAAGTTCCTGGATACACAGACAAGTGGATATTCCTGCCTGCCGCCGGTCGTGATCGCGGTAATTACAATGAAGGTTCCTATTGGTCTTCGTCCCTCAATACGAACGACCCGTCATACGCGTCTATTGCGAAATTCTATTCCTCTTCACGTTCATTGTTTTTTGCGAGTGAACAGCGCTGCACTGGGATATCTGTTCGACCAGTTTGCAAATAACCCTTTATATTTACACCTTAAATCAAATTCGAAAATGAAAAAGACTTACAAATTCATTGGCAATTTTGCTATTGCGCTTTATGGCTTTGGCCTTAAAATGAGCTATTCGACGTTAATTTCCGTACTCAAGGAAAATGGCATCGATTTATATGGCAGTGAAAGGGGAATGGCACGTGGGATTGCAGCTGCTTATCACGAATGGGAGGCAGAGGAATCTAAAGATGGTGGCGAGCCGATAACTTGCAAAATCATAGCAAAGACCTTTGTCAACAAGGATGGCTATCCTTCCTGGCTCGATTATTAAGACCCCAATGTCCGATGCTATCTGCATAATGCTAATTATATGAACGAAGAAGATCAATCGAAGTCTTTAAAAGAAACGTCACTCGTTAAGGATAAGGACGAGAAGTCCCCAATGGAGGATGTTAAAGTTGAGCGACTTAAGCCACGATTAGTTGATGAATACGCATCGGCTTATCGCGATATATCCCCGAGAAGGCGCCACAGATATAGCTTGAACGATGAGATGTGGGATATCATGTATCCCAATGGGATGGATGACGATTAACCATTTGTGTATTCGCTAGTTTCATCTTCGTCCGTTAACGGTACAACAAACGGCACCTTCCGGAAACGGGAGGTGCTGCCTGTATATATAGGTATAAGACTTCATAATCCACACTCTGACCCTATCTCTTCCTTTGCGCTGGATGCCGCTTCCTACACTTCCGGCAAGGTGCATCCTGGTGAACATGCGGATTCTTGGAGCCCCCTGACAGGGCACCACTTTTGCCGAAAAACATTGATTTTTGGCATTTTTACCGCCCTGTGGCACGTACTTTTCCCGAAAAACGGCGATTTTTGGCAAAAGTACCGGCCTCCTCGGTTTAAGGCGGCGGAAAAGCGGAGCGGAAATTGGTTTTCCGGCAAACCTGTCCGGAAAATAATTTCCGGCCGCCCGTCTGGAAGACTCCGCCGCTATATCGGCACAAAAAACGACACCTCCCATCCGGGGGGTGTCGCTCGTTAAGGTCGCTGAAAATTCCTCAGACAATTTGTCATCAGAATCCCACCACTCCGTCCACCGGGGCATCCCAGGGTTCGCGGGGGACTTGGGCGACGATGCGCCATTGCCGGCAAAGGCCGATGACGGGGCAGCCCAACTGCGGAAGCAGACGGTCATAGAAGCCGCCTCCGCGGCCGAGGCGACCGCCGCAGCGGTCGAACGCGACGCCGGGAACCAGCGCCAGTTCAATCTCCGAAGGAAGTACCTGCGGAGCTGCGGCGGAAGGTTCCAGAATCCCTTTCCAGCCCGGTGCGAGCCTTTCGGCCTGGTATTCCCGCAGGAGCAGCGAATCACCGTTCACGACCGGCAGCGCGAAACGCTTGACGCCCGCCCATTTGCGGATGAAATCCAGCGTCGGCACCTCATCCGGCAGGGCCATATAGAGAAGGACGGTATGCGCGCGACGGAACTCCGGCAAGGCTTCCACCTCCGCCCAGCCGGCAGCCAGGGCTCCGGCTTCCAGCGGCTCCGGGGCACGGCGTGCACGCAAATCGGCACGCAGTGCAGCCTTTTCAGAATTCAGACTTGATGTTGTAGTCATTGCGCCTGTCGGAACTGCGGGCAATCATTTCCCCGATGAAGCCGGCAAGGAAGAGCACCACACCCAGCACCACGGCCAGGAGCGCAAGGTAGAAGAGCGGCTGGTCGGTGACGGCGCGGAACTTCAGCCCGCGGGCCTGGTTTACCAGTTTCTCGACAATGATCCAGACGGTCATCACGAAGCCCACGAGGAACATAAAGATGCCGCGATAGCCGAAAAAATGCATCGGCTTGCCGCCGAAAGAACTCAGGAACCAGAGCGACATCAGGTCCAGGAAGCCGTTCACGAAGCGTTCCATCCCGAATTTGCTCCTGCCGTATTTGCGTTTCTGGTGGTGTACCCGTTTTTCGGTGATGCGCGTATAACCCGCATTCTTGGCGAGGTAGGGGATGTAGCGGTGCATCTCGCCGTACACCTCGATATCCTTGACCACTTCGCTGCGATAGGCCTTCAGACCGCAGTTCATATCGTGCAGTTTGATGCCGGTAATGCGGCGTGCGGTGGCGTTATAGAGTTTCGACGGCAGGTTCTTGGTCAGCGCATTATCCTTGCGGTGCTGTTTCCATCCGGAGACGATATCCCAGCCTTCTTCGCGGATCATCCGCACCATTTCCGGGATTTCTTCGGGGGAGTCCTGCAGGTCCGCGTCCATCGTCACCACGATCTCTCCCTGCGCCTTTGCGAATCCGCAGTACAGGGCGGCGGACTTGCCGTAATTGCGCCGGAAGCAGATGCCGTGCAGGCAGGGCTTTTCCGCGGCGAGTTTCTTGACGGTATCCCAGGACCCGTCGGTGGAGCCGTCGTCCACCAGGATCATTTCATAACTCAGGCCCTGCTCCTGCATCACCCGGTCGGTCCAGGCGCAGAGTTCAGGCAGGGATTCCGCTTCGTTGAAGAGCGGGACGATGATGGAAAGATCGGTCATTGCACTTCTTCCTCCTGCTTTTCAAAAGGATTCTGCGAAGGGATATTCCGGGACAGGATGGCCGAAAGGACCGTCCCGAAGAGGAAACAGTAAATCAGGTTCGCCCAGAAGGTGTATTGCGGCATCTTCCCGATCATGTCCTGCATCTGGGAAAGGGCATCCGGGGGAAGGTTGGCCGCCACGCTCTGCATCGCGTTGACGAAGATGTCGGGCTGGACGAACAGGACCCAGGCCAGGTAGATGGCGCTGTAAACCAGCGAGGAGAGCAGGGCGGTGCAGACGCCCAGCCGGAGCGTGTCGCTGTTGGTGACTTCGGGATCCTGGGCGGCAAACTGCTTCATGAAACGCTTGAGCAGCGCGATGCACAGGTAGAATTTGAAGCCCCAGAGCACCAGGATGATCAAGGAGCTGCCGACACTGCCGATCCAGTCGGCGCCGTGGGTGGAAAGGAGGGAATTCAGGGCGAAGTAAACCGCCGATACGCCGCCGAGCGCGAGTCCTGCCCGCGCGGCTGCATCCCAGGTTCTCTTGTTGTTAGCCATAGTGAGTGCAAATATAGGAAAAAATTCATATCTTTGCAGGCTAAATATTTGAGAAGATATGTTGACGATAGCTTTCACTGACGGCAGTATCCGTCCCTGGGATGACGACGAGGCAAAGCGGATTTTCTGGCACTCGTCGGCCCACCTGATGGCCGAGGCCATCGAAGCGCTCTATCCGGGCGTCAAGTTCGGTGTGGGACCTGCCGTGGAAACCGGGTTCTATTACGATGTGGATTTTGGCGGCCAGACCATCAGCGAGGCCGACCTGACCCGTATTGAGGAGAAGATGAAGGAACTGGCGAAGGCCGGCGAGACCTTCGAGCGCTCGGAGGTGTCCAAGGCGGACGCCGCTGCGTACTTCACCAAGAAGGGAGACCCGTACAAGTGCGAGCTCATCGAAGCGCTGGAGGACGGCAGCATCACCTTCTATAAGAATGGTAACTTCACCGACCTCTGCCGCGGACCGCACGTCAAGCACGTCAGCGACATCAAGGCCATCAAACTGCTCTCCATCGCCGGCGCCTACTGGAAGGGCGACCAGAGCCGGGAGCAGCTGACCCGCATCTACGGCGTCACCTTCCCCAAGAAATCGATGCTGGACGAGTACCTGCAGGTGCTTGAAGAAGCGAAGAAGCGCGACCACCGCAAACTCGGCAAGGAGATGGAACTCTTCACCTTCTCGTCGCGCGTGGGCCTCGGACTGCCGCTCTGGCTGCCCCGCGGTGCCGTGATGCGCAATATCCTCGAGAACTTCCTGCGCAAGAAGCAGGGTGAAATCGGCTACCTGCCGGTAGTGACTCCGCATATCGGCGGCAAGGACCTCTACGTTACCTCCGGGCACTATGCCAAGTACGGTAAGGATTCGTTCCAGCCCATCCATACCCCGCAGGAAGGGGAGGAATACCTGCTGAAGCCGATGAACTGCCCTCACCACTGCGAAATTTACCGCAGCGCGCCCCGTTCCTACCGCGACCTTCCGCTGCGTTTCGCGGAATTCGGCACGGTCTATCGCTATGAGCAGAGCGGCGAGTTGCACGGACTTACCCGCGTGCGCAGTTTCACCCAGGACGATGCGCACCTCTTCTGCCGCCCCGACCAGCTGCAGGAGGAGTTCGAAAAGGTCATCGACCTGATCCTCTATGTGTTCAAGACGCTGAATTTCGATAAGTTCATCGCCCAGGTATCGCTGCGCGACCCTTCCAACAAGGAAAAATACATCGGCAGCGACGAGAACTGGGAGAAAGCGGAGCAGGCGATCATCACCGCCGCCGAGCGCAAGGGGCTCGAGACCGTCGTGGAACTCGGCGAAGCGGCTTTCTACGGTCCGAAGCTCGACTTTATGGTCAAGGACGCCATCGGCCGCAAGTGGCAGCTGGGTACGATCCAGGTCGATTACAACCTGCCGGAGCGCTTCCAGCTGGAATATACCGACGTGGACGGCAGCAAGAGCCGCCCCGTGATGATCCATCGCGCGCCCTTCGGCAGCATCGAGCGTTTCACCGCCGTGCTGCTCGAGCACACCGCCGGGCACCTGCCCGTATGGCTGTCGCCGGATCAGGTTAAGATCCTGCCAGTCAGTGAAAAATATGAAGATTATGCGAAAAAAGTTTGCGATTTGCTATTAAATTGCGAAATTCGCGCTTCCATAGACTCGCGTAACGAGACGCTGGGCAAGAGAATTCGTGAAATATCGCTTCTCAGAGTGCCTGTATTGCTGATTGTTGGTGAGAAAGAGGTTGCTGACGGTACCGTTTCCGTGAGGAAGGAAGGTGTCGATCAGGGCTCTATGAGCATTGAAGAATTTAAAGAATTTATGAACCGCACCGTAGCCGATGAACTGGCTGCGGCCTAAAATGTAAGGAGGAAAAAACTATCGCCGGACCTTTCAGACCCAAGCCCGCCCGTCCCAAACCCGGACGCAGGCCGGACTCGCAGTTGCCCCGCAAGGATGAGAATGAATTGCGCACCAACCGGGAAATAACCGCCCCGGAAGTGCGGTTGGTTGGGGAGAATATCCCGGAGCAGGGCATATACCCGCTCTCCAAGGCCCTTCAACTGGCCGACGAACTCAACCTTGACCTGGTAGAAATCAGCGCGAAGGCGGAACCGCCCGTGTGCAAGATACTCGATTATCAGAAGTATCTCTACCAGCAGCGTAAGAAGGCGAAGGAGATGAAGTCCAATTCCGCCAAGATCGTCATCAAGGAAATCCGTTTCGGGCCCAATACCGACGAGCACGACTTCCAGTTCAAGCTCAAGCACGCCCGGGAGTTCCTGCTGGAGGGATCCAAGGTCAAGGCGACGATTTTCTTCCGCGGCCGTTCCATCATGTTCGCAGACCAGGGCGAGAAGCAGTTGCTCCGTTTTGCCGTGGAACTCGAAGAAGCCGGAAGGGCGGAGAACATGCCGAAACTGGAAGGGAAGCGGATGACGATGATCATCGCTCCCGTGAAAAAGAAATAATCCGTGTGATACGGACTGTATATTAACATTATTATTAAAAAACAAAAACAATGGCAAAACTGAAGACCAACTCCGGTGCCAAAAAGCGCTTCACGCTTACCGGATCGGGAAAAATCAAGAGGAAGCACGCTTACCACAGCCACATCCTCACCAAGAAGACCAAGAAGCAGAAAAGGAACCTCGATCACTTCGCCCTCATCGAGAAGGCGGACATCGCGCGTGTCAGTGAACTTCTCGTCTTGTAGTTATCGTTTAACTTGGTAATGCATCAGAACTATGCCTAG